>Ga0209475_10002703_pt1 | contig 17417 bp, 20 predicted proteins | sample tdDd471_FD_187128 | JGI IMG/M metagenome (GOLD analysis project Ga0209475, IMG submission 187128) | Marine sediment microbial communities from the Atlantic coast under amendment with organic carbon and nitrate - tdDd47.1 (SPAdes)... | ecosystem: Environmental > Aquatic > Marine > Coastal >... | reverse complement strand
GCATTGGCTAGAATGCATAAGGCTGGTTCCTTTTGTGATTTGCATTGGTTTGTCGACTTATAGCTTATCACATGAACCAGCCTTTTTGTGTTATATCAATACCTTAATCCCTAAGTAAGTGCCATTCAGGTCTCCCCCCTTCAATCACTGCATTCCGTCCTCATCTTCAAACATTTCATCATCTGGATTTTCATCGTCAGGATTTTCATCATCTGGATTTTCGTCGTCTGGATTTTCCATCGAGTTATTGTCGTCAGGATTATCGCTACCACCACCATTATCATTATCTGAGCTATCACTGCCATTTGAACTATCACTGCCACTCCCAGAAGTTCCTGTATTAGTACCGGTATTATTCGTTGAAGTTCCGCCAGTACTAGTAGCCACTCCACCTCCATAATTAAAGCTTATGCCATTAATTAATTGGTGATAACTAGCATTATCCATAATTTGCAATAAGGCTTTACCATTTTCAGTGCTATTCAGTTTAGCAATAACTTCGCCAGGTGTTGCTGGAAAATCATAAGGATCTATACCAACATCATTAGTCCAGCTACCTTTATAAGATGTCAATAAATTGTAATAATATTCAATAGCTGAACAATTAGGGGTAGCACAGTCACCGATGTTATAACCAAGAGAGGCATTAAAGACATTGCCCGAAGGAAACTGACCATACCACTGCGGAGAGATTGTGGTCATGGCTTCCAGGGTAGAACGGGTTAGAATGCTATCTTGAAAAGTACACCCCTGGCTGCTCATATTGTTTTCATCTGTACATCCTGTATGCGGCACACCAAACACATCGGGATAAGCAAATGCCAATCCTCTGGTTTGCCAATTATGAATTGCTTCCTGAGCAAGAATTGCCCGTGCACCGCCACTGGAACCATCTTCATTAATCGTTTCAGAAGTACTGACCCTAAACCAGGTTTCTTTCATCGCAGTATCAGGACCAAAAATCTCATTTAAATCTTCATAAGTTGATGATTCTTCCAGTGCAGAAGATAAAATTGGCATCCAACCACCTTTAGAAGCCGTTTGCATAAAGCCAATCACTTTGGAATCATCGGCTACACCATCTTGGTTATTATCTAAAATTTCCGCCAGAATATTTGCAGTAAGTTGAGTCCAATAGGTCGCATCATAGTTGATCCAAGACGTTGCGGAAGGATTAGTTATACTATTGGCTACCAAAAATCCAAATACCATGGCGCATTTATCAAAGCCTTTCGCCACTAATTGTTGTACTGCACTGTCTCCCAAAGTTGAGCCTAAAGTCGAGCAATCCACAACACTGGGAGCAATAGCCGAACTGGAAGAATTCGTTCCTCCATTTGAACTTGATCCACCAGAACTAGAACCGCCACTGTTATCCGTCGAGGTATTTGAAGAATCTGTGCTGGATACATCAACGTAATCACTAATCTTACCAACGTTTAAGACATCGGGACCAAAATCTGGGCCAAACACATAAACATCGTCATCTGATGTCCCAATATAATTATTTTTTTCTTGATAATAGCGTACTAAATAACCATTGAGCTCAAAGGTGGTTTCACTGGGACTAAAAAATTGTGGGAATTCCGCTTCAGCCCAATCAAATAACTTATTGGAATCACTTAAGCTGGCAGCATAAGCTGTTAGTGAAATAAACAATATTACGATTGAAAATAAGAGCTTTTTCATGCAGTTTCCTTTGTTTAGGTTTTAGTATAAAGTTATACACTATAATGATGCTAAAGCAAGCAGTAACAGCCAGCATATTAAATATTTTATGTCTAATCAGTTAAAGTTAAACCTATGTCTTATATCTTAAAAATTCTAATTTTGGGTCTATTAAGCCTGTTATTAATCAGTTGTGCCAGTTTGTCAAAAGAAGAGTGTTTAAATGGGGACTGGTATGAAATCGGCTATGAAGATGGCATTAATGGTAAACCTCGCAAACGCCTTAGTAAACATATAAAAGCCTGCGCAGAATATAATGTTAGAGCAGATAAAAATCATTATATGCAGGGTCGAGAAAAGGGGCTGCAATCCTATTGTACGCTCGAAAATGCCTTACAAGTGGGTCTTAATGGTGAGACCTACGAACATGTTTGTCCGCGCCGTATCGAACCCACTTTTTTGAAAAAATACCGTCAAGGTAAGGCGATATATGATTTAGAACAAGAAATCAGTCAGCATGAAAGCCGGATTTCATCCCTAGAATATAAACTGAAAAAGAAAAAAGATAAGCTTAGTAAAGATGAAATTAAGGATTATAAACGAGAGATTGAAGACCTAGAAATTCGTATTGAAGAGAAAACTAAACATCTTTATTATTTAAAAGGGCAAGCTGATCTTTAAAAATTGAACGAACTAAAAACCATATGACCACAGAAAGCACTGAAAACACGGAAAAAATTCAATCTAACAAATAGCGCGGGCAGATAAAGCCATACCCACGCTACAAACTCAATTTATTCAGTCAATTAATACGCTCCAGCAGCATAGGTTAATTCATAACTATGACTGTATATCTCAAGGATATTGCCAAACGGATCTTCCATATAAATCATCCGATAAGGTTTTTCATTGGGATAATAATATCTGGGTTCCGCCATACGTTTTTTACCACCCGCAGCGACTATTTTTTCGACCAGTTCTTCCAGGTTAGGATCTTGAACACAAAAATGAAATACGCCAGTTTTCCAATATTCAAAGTTGTTTTCAGGTTGTTCCTGGTTCACAAATTCAAATAACTCCACCCCAATACGATCGCCAGTGGATAAATGAGCAATTTTAAATTTACCCCATTTCGCACCGAATACATCCGTACACATTTCTCCTATGGGGCTATTATCTTCAACTATTTCAGTAGGTTTCATTATTTGATACCAACCTAGAACTTCGGTATAAAATGTTACGGCTTTTTCTAGATCAGGTACGGATATACCAATGTGTGAAAATGTTCTTGGATATGCTTTGCTCATGTCTGACTCCTCAAGTAATTTAATAGAGAAAGTATATCCATCATGGTAAAGTATTAAAAATTATCATTTATTATAGAAATAAGTATATTTTGTAATGATTAATCCAACCTGGTTAAAAACATTTTGCACCCTTGTTGAAGTCGGGCATTTCACCCAAACCGCCAACAAACTGTTTATGACTCAATCCGGTGTCAGCCAACATGTCAAAAAACTAGAAGCACAACTTGAAACTGAATTATTGATAAGAGATGGGAAGTCTTTTTCCTTAACCGATGCGGGCTATCAGCTGAATCAAAAAGGACGCGAACTTTTAAGGTCCTCTGAAGAACTAGAAACATTAATCAAACAAGATGAGCAATATGAGGGAAGGATAAAAATAGCTTCCCCAGGAAGTATCGGATTAAAGCTCTATCCCTACTTACTCGAAGTCCAGCATTGCTACCCTAAGTTGATAATCGATTATGGCTTTGCACCCAATCATAGTATTGAGCATGAGCTGGCTGAAAGACAAATTGATCTCGGTATAATCACCAAACTCAGTGAACATAGTCATTTAACCAGCCAAAAAATTGCGACTGAACCTCTGGCTCTGGTCACAGCAAGTACAATTAAAGAAATAAATTGGGAAAATTTAATTGAATTAGGCTTTATTTCTCACCCTGATGCCGCACATCATGGGAATATATTATTAAGTAAAAATTTTCCCAAATTTGAACATATTGAACAATTTCCTCACATGGGGTTTTCAAATCAAATTAGTTTAATATTGGAACCGGTTAGCAAAGGATTCGGTTTTACCGTTTTACCTTTACATGCCGCTAAAGCATTTCATTCACCAAGCACAATCAGAATACAGCCTTTAAAAATATCAGTCAGTGAAAACCTCTATTTGTGTAACCATAGACGTTCGATATTGCCGAAAAGAATCAAATATATTCAATCATTAATCATTGATTATCTACGTTAACATGTTAAAACTTTTTTCATTCTTTCATTTTCTATTATTAACTTTTTATTTCTATTTCATGTTATAGTTTTTCTTATGAAAAAACTCCCATTGGCAATAACAACTTTTGCAGATATCAGAGATAAAAAACAAAATTACCTCTATATCGATAAGACAGAGATTGCCTGGCAATTAATTGACCGGGGAAAATACTATTTTCTCTCCCGCCCAAGACGGTTTGGTAAGTCTTTATTTATTGATACGCTAAGTGATTTATTCCAAGCTAAAAAAGAGTTTTTTAAAGGGCTTGATATTGCGGAAAAATGGGATTGGGATACTAGTTTTCCGGTTATTAACATTTCATTTAATACCGGTGACTTTAGGTCGGAACAGGGTATCAAAAGCAGGATTTTTCATATTTTAAAGATGCTTCAGGAGAAGCATGGAATTAGTTGTGATGATAAAAACGATATTCCAGCCTGTTTTACCGAAGTTATTGTAAAAATTTATCGTAAATACCAGCAAAGAGTCGTTATTTTAATAGATGAATATGATAAGCCGATTTTAGACAATATTGCCGAAAAACAAACCGCATTAATCGCCAGAGAAATATTAAAAACCTTTTATAGTGTGATTAAAGATAATGACCAATACATTAAATTTGTTTTTATTACAGGGGTTTCTAAATTCTCCAAAATGAACTTATTCAGTGGTTTAAATAATCTAACCGATATTACCACTCGATCTGAATATGCCACTATTTGCGGTTATACCCACAGCGATATAACGAGTTCGTTTAAAGATCATCTGGCCGAAGTTGATTTAGAAAAACTAAAACAATGGTATAACGGTTATGACTATTTAGGTGGGGAAGAAAATCGAGTCTATAATCCTTATGACATTTTATTGTTTATTGACAATCATTGTGAATACAAAAACTATTGGTGGGGAACGGGTAACCCTAGTTTTTTAATTAAAAAACTAGCAGAACAAAACACTTATATTCCTAACCTGGAAAACATTATCGTTAGCGAAGAAATCATCGATACCTTTGATATTGAGTATATTGATTTAGTCGCTTTACTCTGGCAAACCGGTTATTTAACCTTTGCAAAAAAAGTACATAAACGAGATAAACTTTTTTACCAACTCAAAGTCCCCAATAAAGAAATCCAATCCTCATTAAATGAATTGTTTATTAAATATTTAACCAATCAAACAATTGAAACCTTAAGCCACCAAGATCATATTTATGATGCAATTACAGGTGATATAGAACGATTTAAACAGTCACTTATCTCATTATTTGCATCCATTCCCTATAATAATTATGCCAATAATATTATCGCACAATATGAAGGTTACTATGCATCTGTGGTATTTACTTACCTCATGTCTTTAGGTTATCCCTGTATTGCCGAAGATGTTACCCAAAAAGGACGGATTGATTTAACCATAAAATTACCCAATCGAATTGTGATTATCGAATTTAAAGTGGATCAAAAAGAATCCGCTTTAGAACAAATTAAACAAAAAAAATACGCTCAAAAATATTTGGCAGAGGCAAAAATTAACCAGCAAGATATTTATATCGTTGGTATTTGTTTTGACAGTGGGAATAAAAATATTACTGAATTTAAATGGGAAGTTATTAATTTAAGTTAAAACACACTATCTAATCATTCAAAGAAATAAATGCCGCATTTAATCCAAAAGTATATCCAATATTTTACTTTACCAATTTTTCTTCATATCTAAATTCAACATAAACGCTTTAATGGACAACTGGGTTTGACCTGCGTGTTACATACCTGGAGACAAAACCTGAGTCAGCATATCCATGTGCATTGTTTGGTCTCCGGTATCACCTTATCCCCAGATAAACAGCAGATTGAGCTGACCAAACGGAAATACCTTTATTCCATTGCCGCTTTGCGGAAAAAAGTACCGGGGAAAGTTGGTGAACCTGATTCATCAGGTCTATACCGATGGCCAGTTACATCAGATTAAAGCGTCTCAAGAAGTCAAAACCGTTTTAAATACGGTGATGAAAAAGGATTGGGTCATTTATATTAAGCCCTACTTAAAAAAGCCTGAAACCATCTTGGCTTACCTGTCACGTTATACCTATCGTATTGCATTGAACAACCAACGCTTGGTGTCGATGGATGAGGAAACCGTATCCTTTCGCTATAAGGATTATGCGGATAACAACGATAAAATGAAAACGATGCCGTTGGATGGAGTGGAATTTTTACGCCGCTATTTACAACATGTCTTACCCAAATGGTTTATGCGTATTCGCCATTATGTTTTTTTAGCCAACCTAATTCGGAAAAAACGGCTGGCTTTGTTACGGCAATTATTAGTCATTTTGGAAGGGAGCAAAAGTCGACTTAAATTGGAAAAGTCCAAAGTCGTGAGCAATCAAGCTCAGGACTGTCCGAAATGTATGACGGGCAAAATGAAGGGAAATTAAGGTGTTCAATCACTGAAACAGAATTTAAAAAGGCATTGCCTTACTCTATCCGGGGGGATTTCAGCGGCACGACTGCTTAAAACAGTCAGAGCCTGTCAAAACAAATTCCTATAAAGAGAAGCCGAGTCATGCGGCACTGTCCAACAGACATTTATACGCAATGCGCTTGGCGTGTTGTACGTTACTGCAATATCTGTACAGCGCATAACGTATAAATGCTAAGACGTTAGCGATTGAAAAACACTGATTTTGTCATTCTTGGATGCTATAAATTGAAACCACTTAGGTTGCATTTTGTGTATAAATTAGTTACATTTGATTGATGATTAAGAGTTTCGCACATAAAGGTTTAGAGAAATTTTACTTAAAAGGTAGCAAGGCTGGAATTCAAGCGCAACATGCAGAAAAACTTCGTTTGATCTTGGCACAGCTAAGTAACGCTGAAGATATCAAAGATATGGATATTCCGATGCTGCGTCTTCACCAATTAAAAGGAACTAGAAAAGGCGTATGGTCTGTAACTGTGCAAGCAAATTGGCGTGTAACTTTTCGTTTTGAAAATGGTGAAGCTGAAATTATTAACTATGAAGATTATCATTAATGAGGTCAAACACAATGAAAATGTATAATCCTCCACATCCAGGAGAAATCATTAAGGGATTATGGCTTAATCCTATGGGGGCAAGTATAACTGATGCATCAAAAGCAATCGGAGTAAGCAGAAAAACACTTTCAAAAATAATTAACAAAAAAGCTGGTATATCTCCAGAAATGGCTGTTCGTTTATCAATTGCTTTAGGTAGTAGTCCAGAAAGCTGGTTAAAACATCAGATGGCTTATGATCTTTGGGAAATTGAAAAAGATAAAAACCGTTTAAATGCCCATCCTTTAAAAGCGGCTTAAGAATATTGCCATGTTGATTTTTATATATAAATAATGCAGCTAACAATAACATTCAAGCAGACTTTCAGCTCGCTGGTGCTCCTTAAAAGCTATTGATGTCCGGCGTTAGAACAAAAAAATGGAAATGATTGAAGTAATTAAATATATAGGAATCTATTTTCTTATTGCTTTTTTATGGTTAAACATTTTGGCTACTATTGCCATTAAATACGATCATTCATTGGAAAAAGAAGAAGAAGGGGTGTAACTCTCGCTCAGATCATTTTCCTCTGAATTTCACGACATTTTGAGGTGGCTCAATCGGTCTAAAATAGAACTTTTTAACTTCCTCCCATGCGGTATCAAGCTGTTTACTGAGGAGAATAGAGCGAAATGTCAAAATGGCCTGACCACCATCATCATCCCAATGTTGTCCGGAACGTTTCAAACGCATTTGCACCACTGATTTGCAGGCAGCTTCAACAATACCGGAGCCAATCGGTTTCTTTTCCGCTTTCAGCCGGGCATATTCGCAACGTTTTTTGTTTCGCGTAAAATAGGTCAATTCCGTTTTGAGTTTTTTATGCTTAGGGTGCTTTCTGATTTGATACCTTAAATGGTTAATGATTTTGCTAATTCCCTTGTCATCATTTAATAAAATCCTGCGATACTTTCGAAACGCTTCATATAATTGAGAGCTATTTTTAGGGTGGACCGATTGCAAGGCATTAAAAAGATGTTCCACTGCGTGATAAAAATCGAGAACCGATTCGCCTTGCTTAATTTGCCCGTTCAGAAAAGTCCAATTATCACGCGCTCCATCAGCCACTTTAACTAATTGCAAATCAGGCCGGGTGTTGCAGATATACTCAATTTGCTGAGCCAACTGGTTTTTCAGCGTCTTTTTCTTATGCTCAGGCATTCGGGCCAGATAGCGAGTTGAAATCAAATCACCCTGTGCATCAAAAAAGCTCACAGTGCCGCAACAGGCTTCTGCCCAACGAGAATCAGAGGCAATGACCCGAGTATAGCGGGTGGGGATGAGGACACCATCTAATGAGATGGCACAAGTCCTTGCTTCTTCAGGGATTTCAAAGGCCGATTGTAAGGTTTCGTCCAAAGTTAACCGATTATTTTCCCAGAGTTGGCTAATTTTTTTAGGCAGTCTATCCAGACTACTTTTAGACGGAGCCATTAATCCAAATTCCTTAAAAATACCTTCCGCTTCTACCGGGGTTAATTGACTCACCAAGTGAATCGCCTGCTTTGCCGCTTGGGGTGTCCAAAACCCTTCAATCAGTCCCGTATTCAATTCCAAGGGACAATAAGTCGGCCCATTACGCTCGGTTCGGTATAACGTACGCTCGATGGTGACTTCTCCCGCCACGGTCATATAACGCTTAGGACTCCGTGACGAATAAACATAATGTTCACCACCGGAATGAAAGCCAGGGTAATCCCAATCAAATTCCTCCATTAACTGTTGCATACACTGACGCTCTGCTTCGGCAAAGGCCTGATGAAGCGCTTGCTCTAGGGACGCAAACATTTCACCACGGGTTCGCTTCAGAATTTGGTTAACATTCTCTAATAAATGAGTCAGTGTCGTGGCTGGTGTACTTGAATTGTTCAAAATAGCATGAGATAGTGACATGGAAAGCACCTCTGTTATGGAAATTTATTTCTTGTCGCAAAACAGATGGTGCTTTTTTTATGCGTGAAAATCCAGGGCTTTTGATCGGAAAGGTGAAATTATCGTGTTTAAGTGATTGATTTTATGCTCTGAGGAAGATCTACACCCCTTTTTTAATTAAAAACTAGATAAACCTGAAATGAAAAACCAAGATGCCAATATATCCTTATTTGATAATAGGGAGCCTCTAACTGAAAAACAAAAAGAAAAAGGGGACAAGTATAAAAAAGGGGACAAGTATAAAATTGAATTATATTGCATAAATTTCCGTGGTAACCTTTAAAAAAAGTATAGAAATGGAAGTAATTTAATGAGAGTCTTTGAAGTTAATATTTAAATAAATCCTTATTTAACCAGCCCCTTTAAATCGTGAAGAATGATAATCTTTCTATTCTCTAACCAATGCTTCATCCCTTAATCCTTTGATTTTCTTTAATCTATAATGACCAGAAATAATCACGATGTTTTTTCATTTTTGTATTGTTATATTTCAATGTTTTAAAATATCTCGTAGATTTTTAATGAGTTTTATCTATAAACCAATTATCTCTCTTAACCATGATAAATTTTCGTCCTAGCCAAACATCTCTATTTGTTCATATGTTGGCATTTTTTCTAGATTTCGTTCTACCATTGCAGGGGAAAGGTATAAGGACTCGATAGTAATATCATCTCTACCTAGTAGTGTTGCTTGCGATGATCTTCCTGCATTCAAGCCTACTTTTTCAAGCTGTAAAAATTCAGGAAGTTCTTTCCCATAATTTTTATCCCCACAAGAACCATCAAACGAGAGTAAGAAAGGAATATTTCTCTCATTTAGGTTTCTTAATCCTTCAATAAGTTCATCAATATCAAGAAGGTAAGCATATCTTGGATCTTTTTTAAGGCTTGTTCCTTGCCATGGTGGATCCATATAAACAATATCATCGGATCCTGCATTTTTCAGAATATCCATAAAGTCACCAGAAATTAAAATGGTTTTATCTTTTAAAATAGACGAAGCCCCTTGTGCTTCTTTAAATACTTTTTCTGGTTTCATGCCAAGTCTGCGATTGTCAGCAGACTGGTTGAACTCTCCAACAGCATTAAACCTGATTGCATTTTTTACGCACCTAGCTACCAAATATAAAAATTTGATAGGATCTGGTTCATTGTTAAATTGTTTACGAATTTCGAGAAAGTAACTTTTGGGGTTATCTAGCTGTGCTCTCCATATTTTTGAATATGTTTCTGCAACAAACTGGGGTCTATCAATTATTAGTTTCCATAACTCTATGAGTGGTGAGAATTTATCACCTATAACATAACTATTGCCTATTTTAGCCTTTGCGGCAGCCAAGGTGATTGCGGCAGAGCCTGCAAAAGGTTCATAAACAGTTCCTTTTACTTTATACTGAATAAGTGCCAGAATTTGTTCGGCAAGTTTGCGTTTACTGCCCTGATAAGGGATGATGTGCGGGGTCCTCATTTTTTTATATCCTCTTGCCGATAGTTTCATGCCCTTTGGAGTTAAGACTATAGTAGGTAGCCCCTCCTCGACGGTTTGTTTTAAACAGCGGGCTTACTCCTTTTTCTTTTCTTCTTTTTTCTCTTCGATAAATAATAGAATAAAGAGATTTTTTTGGAGTCTTACCTGTTAGTGCATTAGGGTTCAGAATCAATATTTGGGTAACTATTTCGTCAAGAGTTAAGGCTTGATTTTCAGCTACAAGAACATCAACCATTAATTGCTCTGAATTACTTATACTTCTATCCCAAGACATTGCACTTTTCCAAAAATTTTTGAGAATTGTAGCATGCGAAAGCATGCTAAATCAATATTATTGTTTTTGATAATTCATTTATCGCTACACATTTATTTTAGGTAAATCCAAAGAATAAATAGACTCCACTCAATTAAGAGCGAAGTCTGATTTACAATTATTTTCGATGCTGAATTTCAAATTGAAGAGCATCTAACACACTGGTAATAATAAAGTACATCCTGGTAGATGATTTAGATGATAAATCAAGTAAAAAAGAAAAAAAGGGGGCAAGTTTTATATTAAGATATATTTCAATATTTTCGTATTAATCTTTATAAAGTATAAAAAGCGGAAGTAATTTAATTGGAGTTTTTAAGGTAATATTTAACTAAATAAGAATTTATTCAACTTGACACCTTTAGGTTTTAGGTTCCTTTGTTTTATTGGGGTGCAATTCTTTTTTCAGTATTTTTAAGCTAGATTGCTTTTTCAACTAATATGTTAAGTGATTTATAATTTCAGCAATTCCATTCTCATCATGGAGCAAAATACTCCGATACTTTTGATAGTAGGCTTGTAATTTTCTCGGTTCTTTCTGATAAATATTATTCATTGCCCCTATTTGTTATTTTTTCTACCAATGGAATGGATTAATACAAAAAAATACCTTGACAGCCTAAAAATTTTCTTAAAATTTGTCTAATATCTTAAAGAGAAACAACCTTTAATTAATTAAGCATACAAAAAGGTCACCAATCTTTTGTCAATTAAATTCTTTTATGCAACCATTTTATTTTCTATCTGGTTATATTTTGAATTAATGAATTAATGAATTAATGAATTGATAATTTAACCGAGTACATTTTTTTATGAAATATACTAAATGAATTCATCTATAATAAATAAACAAACCTCTAGGATTGAATATAAGAATCTCTCGATTGACTCGAATCCTATTTTTTCATATTTACCTACCAGTATTATTAATCATCTTATTGATAGCGGTCATGTGGAAAAATATCATGAGAATGATTATTTAATTAATGAGGGCGATAGCCCTGATTGCATTTACTTCATACTCTCGGGTCAACTTATAGTTTATAAAAACAATATAGAAATAGATAGGCAATTAGCTGGTGCAATAATTGGCGAAATGGGAGTGTTAACTGGTGAGAAACGTTCAGTTTCTCTAAAATGTGCTTCAAATGTAAAAGTTGTAAAGTTGGAATCAGAAGTAATTTTGGAAGTACTAAATGAACATAAGAATTTAATGTGGGAAATGCTTAACTCGCTAATTGATAAACTAAATTCATCTCATCAAATACGAGTTAGTCAAAACTCTTCATTAGAAAGAGTTACAACAATGTTAAGTAAAATTGTATCTCCTGAGGTTCAAGAAAATATCCTCGCAAGCGCTGAACCAGAAGAATTATTGAAAGGTAAGCTGGCTTCAGCAGCAATTATTTTTTTCGATATTCAGGGATTTACTTCTATTGCTGAACGGTTGTCACCTGAAATATTGTTGCAATCAATTAATGAAAATTTAAAATATATAAATTTAGCTGTTGAAATGCAAGGAGGAGTTGTTGTTAATTATATTGGGGATGCTGTTTTAGCTGTATTCAATGCGCCAATAGCAATATCTAATCCTGTAGAGGCTGCTGTAACATGTTATATTGATGCCACTCAAAATATAAATTCTCTATCTTTAAAATTCAAATCTCAAGGAAAACCAACTTTTCAGTTTGGAGCAGGAATACATTATGGTGAGGTTGTTACAGGGGCAATTGGATGTTTAAATCGGTTTAACTATACTGTTCTAGGTAACGCCGTAAACCTAGCATCCAGATTAGAAGGGTTAACGAGATATTACCCAGTAAATCTTATTTATTCCGAACAATGCCATGAACATCTTTCTCCAAAGTTAAAAAAGTTATCTGTTCAAATTGACTGTATAACAGTAAAAGGTCAAAAAGAACCACAAAATATATATAGCTTGTTGGATTGGACTGAAGGGAACATTAATCCTTACCAAGAAGGACTTAAAAATTATATCAATGGAAATTTTGAGTTAGCCGAAGAGTTGTTTCTTGCTACAACTCAAGAACTAGGCAAATATATGGCAAACAGATGTGTTCAACTAAAAAAAGATAATTATAATTCATGGGAAGGTTTTTTTAATTGGAATATTAAATAAAAGAAAAGGGTAAAAGGAACAAGTAAATTATTGAAAAAAAAGAAGAAAAGGGGTCAAGTAAAGAAAAGGGGTCAAGTAAAATATTGATTTAACTTGTGTGGCTTTATAGGAAAAACCGCAAAAGTGCACCATGAATGGAATTAATTTATATGAGTTAGCGGGATTATCCTTTAAACGGATCAATATAATATTTTTTAATTCTAGGAATTTACAAGCTGGGCTTCACCTCTACCAAAAGACCAGTCTTCTTCTCTATTTTCAATTAGGGTAATAATGATATCGTCAGGCTTGTGATGAGTTTGACTATAAATTTCATTAGCAATGGAACGGTATAACTTCTGTTTTATCGTCTGCGTTCTGCCAACTTTGGCCGTAATTTGTATAAAAATAATATTATCCGTGTGTGGGATTCCCATATATTGGAGAGGGAAAACAATATTTTCTGGATTTACCTCTTCAATTACATGAAAAAGATCATTCTCAGGAATACAAAATTCATTGATCAACGATTGGTGAATAGACTGGCTAATCTTGCGTCGGAACTCAATCGAAGAACCTTTTTTTAAATATATTCTAACAAAAGGCATTATTTCTCTCCTTCAAAATGATTAAAGTTTTCAGTCAATTGTCTATCAGACGTAATATGCGATTGTGGACATCCAAACATCATGATTAATGGTTTGGGGCCAGGGTTGGATAATTGATGTATAGTCATTTCTGGAACCAGAAAGGTATCGCCTGTCCCGATATCGTAGCGTGTGTTTTGGTGAGCTAGATTCTTAGTTTTTGCATCGGTAATCCAAATCACTCCTTTACCCTCGATAACCTGATAGAGCTCATTGCCATGTTGATGAAAATGAGCTGTAAGTTGGCTTTGTGGTGGTATTTGGGTGACATAGTAGGAGAAGTTCTCATCGCCCATCAGATGCGCAAGACTTATACCGACTGCCGGATCAGGAACCGCATTCGACAAGCTCGTATAGATATTTTGTAGCGTGATTGTGTTCATTTGTATCCTTTGCTATTAAATTTTTGAAACCGTAACTAGTTTATCTGAACTTGACTTATGATTAAAATGAATTATATTTATTGTATTGATTAATATAATTCATTAATGTATGTTAAACCTTGACGAAATCGCTACCTTTAAAAGTGTTGCAATAAGTGGAAACTTTACGGCTGCCGCTAATCAACTGCATGTTACCCAATCAACCATAAGTCATCAGATAAAGCGATTAGAAGATCGCATCGGTCAAAAGCTTTTCATTCGTACCACTCGATCCGTGAAGTTGACACTGGCTGGAGAGCGTTTTTTGTCTTATTGTACTAAATTGCTCGATCTAGCAAATGAAGCGGAGCAAAGTGTTTCTGTTGAACACATAACAGGAGAAGTTCATATAGGTGTACCCGAGGAATTTGCACACAAGCAATTACCTGAGTTGCTGAGTAAGTTCAGGTTACACTATCCTGATGTTGCTCTTTATGCTGAAATTGGTCTTGGAAATCACCTTGTAGAAAAATTTGCTGCAGGTGAATTAGATATAATGCTTATAAAGCAAGCGCCTGCATCTGACGATTGTATTCAAAGTGAACCATTGGTCTGGGCCGGTAGCAAAAATTTGCTCGATATTGATCCAATTCCATTGGCATTTCTTCCTCGTCCTTGTACATTTAGAACAGTAGCTATCGAAGCGATTGAGCATTCAAATCGAGATTATTCAGTTGTTTTGATTAGTTCCAGCCTTGGAGCACTTCGGCAGTTAGCAATGATGGAAACTGCTATTACCGTATTACCAAAATCACAATGTCCACCTGAACTGATTATTAATGCCAAATTAAATGGTTTACCCGTTTTGCCGGATATGGGGTATCAACTAAAAACGAGTTCAAATTCAGCTAAGGCTGTGATGATTGCAGCTAAAATTGTTCATGAACTTCTGGCAAAACAATCTTGATAAAAAGAAGAAATTAGGACACAACCTAAATTTGAGGGAAATAAAACGCACATTTGATAATTTCAAAAAAAATCAGAAAAATTTTGTGTTATTTTTTTAAATTTAAAAAAAAGAGGTCAAGAAAATAGGAGGCAAAAAAGAGGGGGCGGGTTTATATTTGCATTATTTTCTTTTTTAGGCTTTTATCTACTTCAAATAATACCTCAAGTTTTGCTATCGTATTTACCACACTCCCAGAGCGTTTTACTCCAAAGTGTCTGGCAATATCGATAAGACGATGCCCTCCCTTTTCTAGACACAAATACATAGCTATCCAGCGGGGAGTATTTTCCCTTCCACGTCGGCTTTCTACAATTGAATCCTCGCTGACTGCCAAGGTCCTAGCGACATTTTGAATAATCGTATCCATATCAACCCGGAAATGAAATTTGTCATGCTCGTTTATTGCAGCTTCTTCAGTTATTTTTTGACTATAGGCCCAGGCTCGAAATGCGTCACTGCCCAAATAAGGCACTACGTTTTTTTTGCCGTAAAACTGCTTAATTTCTTCGTCTACTCCTAATTCGACATAGGCTCTATATTTAGCCCTGGCTCGATTGGGGCTGTTCATTTGTTGTAAAATTTCCTGAGTGTACAACCAAGCTGGTGTCTTCCTGGATCTTATATAGTAGGTATAACTGGACCAAGGATAGTGTTCAATGTTTTTAGAGGTTTTCTCCTCCTTGGGGTTGAGATGAATATAGCGAGACAATTGCAGTTGATAGCTGTCTTCCTCGACCACAATGGCTTTATACCTACCTTTAAATAAAGGACCATCCGCCTTTTTTAGGCGATTATGCCGTTGTGTATACACCCCGTTGATATGGCGCATGGCTCGACCCAAATTCGCGCCAGGAGTTTTGACTAATAAATGATAGTGATTATGCATCAAACAATAGCAGAGTATTTGCATACCAAAACGCTGATGAGCTTCTTCCAGGGTCTTTAAAAACGTTTGATAGTATTCCTTAGAATGAAAAATCGCTTCATGATTTCGACCACGATTCATCACATGGTAGTACGCATCTTCGTATTCAATTCTTATTGGTCTGGGCATAAAGAAAAAATAGCACAATTAACAATAGATAGCAAAATATGTCCTGCTCCCTTTTATTTTACCAGCCTTTTTTTTAATTTATGGAATAGCACCGCTTTCCTTTAAAAGTGCAAAAATTGCCTCGGCCATTAATCGATAACCTTCTTCATTTGGATGTACTTGATCAGACTTTAAACTTTCATTACCGATTATTTGAGGTAAGGTTTCAAGGTCTGCAGGAATATTTTCGGAGGCTACCACTTCTGCATAAACTTTATGGCTTTTTAAAGACAAAATACCAAATCGCGGAACACCCATTAGAATAACAGGAATTTTTCTTTTCTTTGCCTCACCAACCATTTCAATCAAGTTATTTTTTAATCCAGAATTAGAGAGCTTTCTCAAGATATCATTTCCACCATGGATTAGAATGAGCAGGTTAGGATTGTGTTTATCAAGTAATTCCGGCAAACGGTTTAAACCTTTACGACTGATTTCACCTGGAACACCTGCATTGATCACGGTGAACCCGGTAAGTGATTCCAGTATGGTGGGATAACTATCGCCGTCACCAACGCCGGTTCCATAAGTTAGGCTGTCGCCAAAGGCTAAAATAACCGCATCGGCCGGTAAGGAGGAATAAACCGGTTCAGTTTCTGTACTGCAGGAAGATAATAGAAAGTAACAACTGATAAAAAAAATTAGTGGGTTTTTTAGCATAATATATAAGACGTTAATCAGAAATACTTTCCAATAATTCTGAAAGTTGAAAACAGATAGGGGTTAGAAAAGTTAGGGATGAGTATCATATTGAACTAACTTTTGTAAATTTCTAGGACCGCCTGTAAAAAATGTAAAGTAATTGGTGTTGTATTACAAGAATTTATATCAATTTTGATATGATTTGCATCAAATGTTCGAGTATTAGCTGTCATAGTTCAACTATAACTTGTTATTGATTGCAGCACTTCCTTTTTTGAATTCGAGGACGACTAAAAATAAAAAAAAGGAAGCAAGAAAAAAGGGGGCAAGTATAAAATAATGAATTATATTACATGAATTTCTGTAATAATCATTAAAAAGTATAGAAATGGAAGTAATTTAATGAGAGTCTTTGAAGTTAGTATTTAAATAAGGCTATATTTAACCTGTCCCCTTTAGTTACCTTTAGTTCACTTTGTTTATCATCCCACCTTTTAATTTTTCATGTCTCAATGTTTTAATACCACTAGAAAATTTTGTATGAACTTTATACATAAATTAGTAATCTCTTTTAATTAATTGATATTCAGGAAGAAGTTTAAAGGTCTGGAGGTTTTCTTGAGTAAAAAACATAATTAATGTATACCCATGATCTTTGAAAATGATTGATTTTTAGTTAAACAAAGATCAAAATATAGAAATGAGCAAAATCACTTTAACACCAGAACAAAAAAAAGATTTAGAACACCGGCATAAAAAAGCCAGAGA
>Ga0209475_10002699_pt1 | contig 17436 bp, 18 predicted proteins | sample tdDd471_FD_187128 | JGI IMG/M metagenome (GOLD analysis project Ga0209475, IMG submission 187128) | Marine sediment microbial communities from the Atlantic coast under amendment with organic carbon and nitrate - tdDd47.1 (SPAdes)... | ecosystem: Environmental > Aquatic > Marine > Coastal >... | reverse complement strand
AAGACCACAAACGCTCCGGCAAGAATCTGGCATCATTGGGCTAACCAGGCCACAGGTGAAATGATGCAGATGCACGGCTACACCAATGTCCCAGCCACCATCATTGAACCAGGTCAATCTGTCGAATTGGAATACAAGGCCGCATCGCCGCCGACTCCCGGTCCCTATGAACTGGTCCTGACACCAACAAATTATTTCAACGCCCCACTCACTGATTCGGTCAATGACTTGGTCACGGTTTCCGTGGAAGTAACACCGCAACCAAAAAATGAAGCTACACCGAAAACCACGATTTCCTCCACCAAACGACCTCGAAGCGAAAGCCATGCCATCCCTGTGGAGGCAGTCACACGGGTCGTCGAACTTGCTGGCGGCCGCATAGTGGATGTGGAAAATTCACAGGTCTCCCCCGGTTCTGTTGTCAAAACAGTCTACTACGCCACACGCCAGTAACACAGCGCACCATATTCACATTCAGCAGGCTTCCGCATAATATCGGAGCCTGCTTTTTTTTGAGGAAATCCACCAGACTTTCCCTATCAAAGAATATTAGGTGTTGCCAAAATCGGCATGGTCGACTAAATGAAAACCATGCCTGAAAATGACAAACAAATTCTCGTTCTGGGCGTCGGAAACATCCTGTACACGGATGAAGGTTTCGGCGTTCGAGTTGCTGAGGAACTTGAACAGAAGTATGAGTTTTCCCAAAACGTTACCGTTGTAGACGGTGGCACCTTGGGATTACGACTCATGGGTCCGATCATGGATTCTGACTATCTGATCATCGTTGACATTGTTCTGAACGATAGCAAACCCGGTGAAGTGTTCCGCCTGCTCGGCGAAGACCTCAACAAGGCATGCGCTTTCAAGAACTCCATGCATCAAACTGACTTGCTCGACACATTGGCGAATTGCAGCCTTATGGGCGAAGTGCCAGACGACGTCATTCTCTTTGGCATTGAACCGTTCAATTACAAGGACATGTCTGCCGGCCTGTCCCCGGAACTTGAAGTCAAGCTGCCCGAAGTGATTGATGCGGGTCTGAAAGAAGTAGAAAAAGCCGGTGGGACATATACGTCCCGCTCCATGGCGAACCCTGCAACGGAGAAAGTCTATGTGCCTCGCGATACCAGCCGAAATTCTTGAGATATCTGACGGCGTTGCCACCTGTAAAGTTGGTGAAGGCAATACCACAGTTCAGGCATCCATCATGTTGATGGACGAAAAAGTGACCATCGGTGATTACATCATCATTCACGCAGGATTTGCCCTGCGCAAGCTTGACCCCAAAGAAGCTCAGGAAACATTGAAAATCCTGCGTGACATGGTAGAGCTTATGGGCGGCGAAGAATACCAGCACGACATGCTATAAAACAGCCCATCATACTACAGACAAAAGCCCGGACCACAATTGGTCCGGGCTTTTTCATTGTATTATTACTGAATCTAGTGACTTTTGGTCTGTGAGAACAAGTTGATTACTGCCACACCTGCAATAATCAACCCCATGCCAACCATCGCCGGAATGTCTGGTACCTGTTTATAAAAATACGCTCCCAAAATACCAACAAGAACCACACCGACTCCCGACCATATGGCATAAGTAATTCCCACAGGGACCGAGTTAAGTACCAGACTGAGGAAATAAAAAGACAATCCGTAACTGGTGACACAAGCAAGACTCGGCCACATCCGGGTAAACCCCTTGCATGCGGGAAGGAAGGCTGTCGCGACAACTTCGGTGACAATAGCAATACCCAAATAAAAATATCCCATGATGAATCCCAATGAATAAGAGGAGTGGTTATACTCGGGCTTTTTTGCCGGGCATAAAGGAAGTACGAAGAAAAGTCGGGCTGATAAAGGCAAACGGATTGCGAACAACGGTATCAGGTAGGATGTGATACCAACGATAACCAAGCTGACGAAAATACGCTCGTGCACGATCATAGTGTCCAGACTCACGGGCGGCATGCAGAGCAGCATCCCGTTGACATCGTGAACGGGCCAATGGTTCCAGAATGCGTTCGCTGAAACCATACTTGATTAACATTCCCTTAATGCGCTTATACTCTCGATGTCGCGACACACCGTCCGCCAAAGCGAACACGGCCACCACCAACCAGCACACGCCCCACCACCCGAAAGTCGCAGCCTGGGGGAAGTTACCAGTCGTCCAATGGACAACCCCGGCCCACTTGAGTCCTATCGCCAACAGTAATGACGCCACCCCGGTCATATATGGCCAAGGTGCAGCTTTCACGTAGCGCAAAGCATTCTTCATTCTGCGGTTCATATTCCAATTCACCTCTTTCAAAATTCGTATCCCAGCTTATCCTGCCGGTCAATTCCAACCATATAAAAGGTACTCTTCCCCTTTTACATCGTAAAAACCGGCTTCACTGATAAAATTTGCGCAAAAAAAGAGAGCCCGGCGCAAACCGAGCTCTCTTATAAGTGCGTTCGATTCTGTAGTGACTACAGGATGCGGAACTTCTTGACGTTACCGGTCTTGTTGTCAATGACGTGCACACCACAGGCGATGCAGGGGTCATAGGAGTGGACGGTACGCAGGATCTCGACCGGGCGTTCCGGATCGGCGATCGGTGTGTTGTCCAGCAGAGCTTCTTCAGTCGGACCAGGAATGTCATTGTCACAGCGGGGACCGAGGTTCCAGGTGGACGGAACCACAAGCTGGAAGTTGTCGATCTTGCTGTCTTTGATGCTCATCCAGTGGCTCAGAGCACCACGGGGAGCGTTGACGTAACCGACACCCTGTGCTTCGGCGGGCATATCCCAATCCTTGCAGATGTCGACATTGCCCTTGGCAACGTTTTCTTTCAGGTCGTTGACCCAATCGCCGGTCTTGAGGGCGGTCACGAGGCATTCAATGCCGCGAGCGCCGGTACGACCGAGAGTGGAGAACAGGGCTTCTGCGCCCACGCCGAGTTTCTCAAGTACGAAGTTAGTGTACTTGACGAATTCGGGCTGACCTTTACCATAGTTGACGAGACAAGTAGCCAGGGGGCCAACCTCAACGGCTTTGCCGTTGTAACGAGGAGCCTTCATCCAGGAGTACTTGGTCTTGTCGTCCAAGCTGGTATACATGGGATCGGTGACGCCTGCATAAGGATGCTTCGGAGAATCTTCCTTATACCAGGAGTGCTTGACGTGCTCTTCGATCATGGAAGGATCAAAGTCCTGCACGTTACCGAGGTCACGATTCATGATAACGCCCGGCTTGACATAGCGGGAGTTCAGATCGGCTTCGCCACCCTGTGCAGGGTATTCGCCGAAACTCATGAAGTTGGTGGTACCACCAATGGAAGCCCAGTCTTTATAGTAGCTGGCGACAGCAATGAGGTCCGGGATGTAGCAATCAAGGATGAAGTCCATGATGTCTGCGTACAGTGCCAGGAAGTCGTTGATGTACTTGTCGGTGAGACCTTCGTAACAGGTCACGCCGCCCATGACGGTGAACTGGGTGTGCGGGTTCTTTGCACCGAAAACAGCCATGGCACGAGCGGCCTTGACCTGCAGGTGCAGAGCATTCAGGTAGTGATTGGTAGCCAACAGGTTGACTTCGGGCGGCAGGACGTAAGCCGGATGGCCGCCGAGGAAGTAAGCGTTGGTGAAGATGCCGAGACGACCGGAGTCGACGATACCCTTAACGGTATCTTTGGTCTTCTGAAGGTCTTCCTTGCTGGAGACGATCTTCGGATCCTGACGGACGGTCTTGGAAACGGCAACTGCAATCTCTGCGGTCTTGTCTACGTCGGCGGACAGGCAACCTGCGACATCGACGAAGTCAAGAGCATGCAGATGATAGAAGTGCACGATATGATCATGCATGAACTGCGCGGCCATCACCAAGTTACGGATGATGGTGGCGTTGTGAGGCAGTTCTTTATCAACGCCAACGGCGTTGTCAACGCAGCGGATGGAAGCGAGTGCGTGCACGTAGGTGCAGACACCGCAGGAACGCTGGGTGAAGTGCTGAGCATCGCGGGGATCACGGCCTTTCAGGATGATCTCCAGACCGCGGAACAGCTGGGAGCTGCTGCGGACGTCTACGATTTTGCCGTCTTCGACCACGGCTTCAACGCGAAGGTGACCTTCGATCCGAGTGACCGGGTCAACTACGACATCGTGTTTCCCATGCGCCATTGGGGCGGCTTTAGGGGAGCAACCAGACATATTGTATCCTCCTTAAGAATTCTAACTTGTCTGCTTTAGTTAAGCGAAACTGTAGTGAACCTTCGACTAGAAGTCGGTGAGGTCAGCGTACATGTGAGTTTCGCCATCCCAGTCAGCGCCATCCCAGAAATCAGGCTGCGAACAACCGATGCAGGGGTGGCCGGCCTGGACAGGCCAGTTGTACTGGTTAAACTTGACAGTTGCGCAGTTGTTGTAGGTCTCAGGACCGCGACAACCGAGCTTACGCAGACACCAGCCCTTGCGAGCTTCCTCGGAACCGAAGGAAGGAGCAAACTGGTCATTATCAAAGAACTCCTGCCTGGGGCAGTTGTCATGCACGGTTTCACCATAGAAGGGTACCGGACGACCGACATCGTCGAGTTCCGGGATGCCCTTGGTCAGGAAGTGCACGATTGTGCCGACCAGGGAGAACGGGTTCGGCGGGCAGCCAGGCACGTTAATGATGGCCTTGCCGGGGAACAGTTCACCGATGCCCTTAGCGGCAGTCGGGTTCGGGGCGGCTTTCTGCACGCCACCGTAGGAGGCGCAGGTGCCGTACGTGATAGTAGCGGCTGCGGCCTCAACGACTTTGGTAGTATTTTCGAGCATTGTATGCCCGCCAACCTTGCCGTGTGCACCGGGCTCCATGGCAGTTCCAGCCGGAGCGGTGGGAACGCCACCTTCGATGACTGCAACAAAGTTGCCGCCAGCGACGGTATCCCACAGAGCCTTTTCAGCTGCGTGGCCCGCTGCTGCCATGATGGTCTCATGGTAGTTCAGCGAGATGTAGTCCAGAATGAGGGCATCGATATAAGGCTCGACAGTCCTCAAAAGGGATTCGGAACAACCAGTACATTCAGCGTTGTGCAGCCAAACGACGTCGGGCCTGTTGTCACTTGTGAGAGCTTCGGCGACTTTCGGAGCGAAAGCCGGACCCATGCCCATCACTGCGGCCACGGTTCCGCAGAACTTCATGAAATCACGGCGACTGACGCCGCGTTTTTCCAGCCGTTCCACGGCTCCTTCCTTGCCATGACCTACGGAAAATTTCATAGAACACCTCCGTAATAAAATGAGTCTGTTATGACTGAGAACACCGTTATCCTCTTTGCATAACCGTCGGGCACACGCCCGAACTCGGACCTAAACCATCTTTAATGCCACGCTTTCAATAAACGTAACACTTTTAACACTCTTTTTCCGAGTTCGTGCTATAACCCCCCGGAAAAATTAATTAACAATCTCGTAGCGCGCTTTACAAACAAAATCAATAGGGAACTGCAAAAAACTTTCAAGCGAATCGGCACGCTACATGTTCCTCGGAGGGTATTTCAGGGCGTTGAAAAGTAGCTCGGAACCCCCGTCATTGAGCCACTTTCTGCCAGATTCAATAGGGCATAAGTGCAACAATTCACAACCATTCACACCGTCTCACCCCGGCTGTCGTACTCTGTCTAAAGTAACACAACTGCTCCATATATAATTGACTTGGATACACCCTCCAACCTAGACTATAGGAATAGTGATAATTTCGAAATTTTACCGTTAACTTAAAGGATTTCCATGAGCGTTATCATCGACTTTTCCATTTTCCCCATGGACAAGGGCGACCAAAGCCTGAGTCCATACGTGGCCCGCGCTCTTGACGTCATCAAACAATCAGGACTGCCATATGAACTCGGCCCCATGGGCACATCCATTGAAGGAGAATGGGAAGAAGTCATGCAGATTGTCGATGCATGCTATCAAGAGCTTCGAGACGATTCTGATCGTATCTTCTTGAATTTTAAGGCAGACTGCAAAAGAGGTCGTACCAACGGCCTCGCCAGCAAAGTACAAAGCGTCCGAGAGAAGCAACGGTAAGGCCGCCATGCCCTCGCATTCCAACTCACTCTTCATCAAATTCCTAGCGCGCACGCTCCCCCCACTTCTTGCGGCTGCACTCTTGCTCATGCTCTTCTTCGGGTACTCGTCACAACACGACATTCGCAACGAAATCGACACCGACGTGGAAGTCTTCGCCACCTCCATCAGCCGGGTCCTTGACGATCTCATGTGGAACTTTCAGACGGAAGAACTGGTCAGTGCCCTTGGGACCATCACCAGCAATCCGGCCATGCTGGGAGCACAGTTGTTTGACCCAAATGGTAAAAGTTTTCTTACGTATGGGATATTACCCGAAGAAGACCCGGAAATCCTGACCGTGGAGAAAGACATATACAAGCGACAGCCGGACGGGAGTCGGATAGACATCGGCAGACTGGAGGTCTATTACTCATACGCCGATGCTGAAAAACAATTCCGCCAGTACATCACAGGACAGGCCGTACGTTTTTTCCTGAGCATCCTCATCTTCAGCATTGCAGGCATCTACGCTTACCACACCACCATCGGCACTCCACTGAAAAAACTGCTGCACGCCATCCGAGCCACAGAAGGGACCGGCGAGTGGACTCAGGCTTCCTGGCAAAGCGACGATGAAATTGGTGAAGTGATTTCAGCACATAATTCATTAATACGACATATCTCTCAAAAAGAAGCTGCCTTGGCTGACAGTAAGCAACGATACCGCCAACTTTTCGACAATGCTCTAGTCGGCATCTATCAGATTCGATCTGACGGGACCATCAAAGAGGCCAACAAGACTGTCGCTGAAATCATGGGATACGCGTCCGTCGAAGAAATGAGTGGAGAAAACGTCAACCTGCACTATGTAGACCTCGCAGACCGAGAAAGACTCTGGACCCAACTCAACACCAAAGGTGTGGTCTCCAACTTCCAAACCAGACTACTCCGCAAGGATGGCACTATCATCTGGGTCGAAATGAGTGGCAGAATCAACCCCGACGACTCATTCAACGGTGTGCTCCAAGACGTGACAGCACAAGTGGAAGCCCGGAAAGCATTCAAAGAACGCGATGAACTGCACCGTGCTTTTTTCGAAGAAAACAAGGCTGTCATGCTACTCCACGACCCTCTGGATTCAAGCATCCAATTCGTTAATCCAGCGGCTTGCCAATACTATGGATATTCCAACGAAGAACTGACCTCCATGACCATCCGAGACCTGGACTGCATGTCGGATGAGGAAATGTTCGACGAGCTCAAAAAAGCGACCTCGGAACGCCGAAACTACTTCAGGCACTGCCACACCCTGAAAGATGGCACCAAACGTCATGTTGAAGTGTTCACCGGGCCTATTTCACTTGCCGACCGGCAACTCCACTACTCCATCATCCATGACGTAACCGAAAAACGGCGCCTAGAGGCCAAGCTCGAACGCATGGCCACACGAGACCAGCTCACCGGCGCTTACAACCGCCATGCCTTTTTCCAGATGGCTCGGGATGAAATCGTCAGAACACTGCGATTCGACAGGTCCATGGCCGTACTCATGTTTGACCTTGATCACTTCAAGCGGGTCAACGACACATACGGGCATGCCGTCGGCGATGAAGTATTACGGACATTTGCCTTACGCTGCCGCGCCGACCTCAGACAAAGCGACATCTTTGCACGACTGGGGGGCGAAGAATTCGCCGCAATCCTCGTTGAAACTGACGAAGATCGAGCCATGGAAGTAGCGGAACGCATACGCGTCATTGCGGCCAACAACCCCATTCCCACGGAAGAAGAACAATTAATCGTCACCGTCAGCGTGGGCGTGGCTTCGCTGCAAAAAGAAGATACGGTAGCCAGGATTCTCAAGCGAGCAGACGCAGGTCTCTACAAAGCCAAGGAGTCTGGGCGCAACTCTATCGTCAAAAAGTAACCGCCACATTCAACGCATGCAACCGACCAGAATTCAGAGATTAAGAGCACAACACAATCAAAAGGAGCGACCGAGTGTCCATCATCACACAGCAGACTGTCCAGATGAAGCAAGTCTCCCACGGAAGCTACCTGATGCGCAACGTGCTCAAGCACAACCTGGTCTTTACCGAAGGAAGCAAAGGTGATGCGGCTTACATCCTGACTGAAGGGAAAATTGAAATTTCCGGTATTATAGAGGACCACAAAAAGGTCTTTGCCATCCTCAACCCCATTTCAATTTTCGGAGAGATGGCCCTGTTTCTTGATGACGGCGTACGCACCGCCACAGCCATCGCTCTTGAAGACTCCAAGGTCATCGTGGTTACCAAGGATGATCTGGAAGAATTCATGCAGGAATCGCCGAAGGTCATTGCCTCGATCATCACAGTCCTGGTCAACCGCCTTAAAACGACAACCCGCAAGGCCATGAAGGCTCCCTCCATTGGCCTCGGTATCGTCCGCATCTTTGATCTGTTTTCAACGTGCGGCAAAATGGAATTGAAATACAACCCCACTATCAGGACTTTCGCAGACACATTCGTCACCACTCCGGAGAAAATCGAACACTATATTCATGGACTGGCAGAGCAAGGGGTGCTTATTCTTGGTCGCGACGCTAACGACAATCGCATCATCCGTATTCGCGAACGAGAAATGCTCCACGCAGTCATGCAAAAAAAAGAATAACCAAACGGCCACATCATGCCCAATTTTTCCGACCCCACTGTGCACACACAACGGTGCACTCTGCGCCCATGGCGCATGGACGACGCTTCACAGCTCTCAACCATCGCCAACTCCCGGGATATTTCCTGGAACACCTCATACAAATTCCCCTACCCATTCGATCTGCAAGCAGCACAACGGTTCATCGCGTTCAACACCACCGACACAGGAGTGGGAACGTGGCAATTTGCCATCATGCTCGGAAGCACACTCATCGGAGGATGTGGCGCGACTCGCGGCACGGACGTTCAAAGCCACACCGCCGTCATCGGCTACTGGCTCGGCGTGGAATACTGGGGACAGGGAATCGCCACAGAGGTCCTTGAAGCTCTCGTGACATACATGAGAGACGAGACCGACATTGAACAACTGTCGGCCACGGGATACTGCTGGAACCCGGCCTCGGAACGAGTGCTGACAAAGAACGGGTTCATCAAGGAAGGCGTCCGAAAAGGCGTGGTCAAGAAATGGGACAAAACCACTGATCTCTGGATTTACGGTAAGTTACTCCGTTAATCCAACGCCACCAACTCAAGATCACCCCAGGCAGCAACCTTCTGATCATATTGGGCAAACACACCCTCAAGGCCGTGTTTTGCAAACTGCTTGGCGCGTTTCAGCACACGGTCCATGTCGTCCTCTGACCGCAGTTCATTGCACAACGCCGTGGCTGCGGCATCAGCCAACCGCGCATCGCGGGCGCGGACAGCCACCAAATCGCCCGTGCCCAGACTCAGGGAGTGCCCTATGGTTCCACTGGAGGCACAGATCGCTGTCGGAAATCCACCGGCTTCAAGTCGTAATCCGATGGATGCCCCGGACTCAGGCTCTGACAACAAGGCCACGACCCGCTCACGCGTGGAATGCATGTAGGTATCCCCTCCATTTTCCACAAGGATATTCGAACTGCGATCAACAAAAGCATCACCCACGGCCTGGGCGACCGCACCAGCCACAGCAGCCATGGGACCGACACCACACGCAGCACCGGCCCGAGCCATGGCTTTGATTATGTCAGGCGCATCATCCGGGACCGACAAAGGTACGAGGCTTTCCGCGAACTCTGGATGAAACATGATCCAGTTTTTCACATCGCCGCGAGTTTTGGCGACAAAAGCCGCTATTTCAGACTGTAAATCCATCTCCGCCACTATGAGCAAATCTGTCTGCTCCATGGCTACCTGAAAGCGAATTTCACCTGAATGAGGCTGGACGAGATCGCGGTACGTCCGATCTGTGGAAAGATGACGACCCGCCATTACCAACGACTCCCGGCGAATGTTCCTAATTTGGAACAGTGTAGGAACAGGGTTACGAACACGTTATCCACACTCCCTTAGAAACCGAGGTCATCATTAATCAGGACCAACTTGATCCGCCCCTTGGGAAAGGACTTCTCGGTAATAGTCCAGACATTACAGATACGCTGGGGAGAATCACAATCCATACAGTACCCGGTCTTAACGCACGGGGTTTTCATATCAAGTCGCATGGTGTTGACCGGAGCCACATATTCCTTGATGCGATCCATGGCCCGCTGAAGATCGGGAACGAGTTTGTTTCGGCTGAGCAGAATAACTACATTCTTCGGACCGAAGGTGATGGCACCGGTCCTGTTGCCGATCATATCCAGATTAACGAGATGTCCTTCTTCAGTGACAGCATTAGTCCCGCAGAAAAAACAATCGACCAGCAAGGCCTGCCGACGTCGTTCCATTTTCTCCTCGTTGGACAGGGACTTGTCCCAAGTATCCAACGATTCGTACTCGTCGCTGTCACGCAAAAACTCGTACAGCCCTGTGGCGGCCAAAGTTAACGAGCCGCCCCATGACACGGTTTTAGGCTTCAAATCGGGCAGAATTTCGTCCATGACCACACCTTTTGCCGCTTCAGCCGAATCGGCCAGATAAACGTCGAAACCATTCTTGGTCAGCTGCTGCTTGAGTTCCCTGAGATTGAGATCCCAATAATTTTCTATAGGCTTGTCCATGGAGTCCCCCTGCGTTATAGTAATGATAATATGTGGCGACCATGAAAAAGTACTATTTTTTACTCGCCTTCCGTTGAGAAAACCTGTAGCAGAATTCCCGGTCAGTCGAAAGCGGTGGTTGGCTAACGGATCAAATTTTGATCTTGACTGCCACCCGAGCAGCGGTTATATGCTTCCGTTCAACACGACTTTCAGCAATTTTTCACTCTTTAGGAGAATATAGATATGAAACGTACTTATCAGCCCAGCAAATGCCGTCGTAAAAGAACCCACGGTTTCCTGGTGCGCTCCCGCACCAAAAACGGTCGCGCCGTTCTTCGTCGCCGCCGCGCCAAAGGGCGTAAGAGATTAGCCGTCTAGCTTGGAACAAGGAGCGTCGACTGCTCAAAAGCCCTGAATTCAAAGCTTGTTATGAACAGGGCAGGAAGCAATTTACCAAAAGCTTCATTCTGTTCATCCTCAAGCGCGGTGAGTCTCATGGTGGAATCCGCCTTGGGCTCACCGTCAGTAAAAAGATGGGGCATGCAGTAGCGCGAAACCGTATTAAGAGGGTGGTGCGCGAGTATTTCAGACTGCATCAATTTGATTTTGAATTGCCTCTGGATATTGTCATAGTTCCCAAGCGGAACCTTGAGGCCAAGCAGCTGACACTCGCTCTCACCATAGAAGAGTTCACCCCCGTTTTCGACCGTTTACGGGCGAAAACGGCGGCCTCATAGAGAGGAAATGATGCGCTCACTATTTCTAGCGCTCATTTGGGTATACCAAAAGCTCATCTCCCCCTTGCTGCCACATGTATGCAGGTTCTATCCGTCGTGCTCTCAGTACGCCAAAGAAGCTGTTATCGTGCATGGCGCATTCAAAGGGGGTCTTCTCGCGCTTTGGCGTCTCCTTCGTTGCCAACCTTTATGCAGCGGGGGCTTTGACCCCGTCCCGGCCGTTTGGCCCGATTTCAAAACCAAAGCGAGAATCATCCCATGGAGAAGAAGGAGCAAATCCGTTTAGTGATTGCCCTGGTCCTGAGTTTTATTGTCATCTTCGGCTGGCAATACCTCACCGGACCCTCAGCAGAAGAACAGGCCACCATGGCCCAAAAGGCCGCTGAAGCCGAACAAAAAACAGCCACGCTGACCCAGCAGGCTGAGACTGCCGCCACCGAGGCTGCACCTGCCACAGATTTCATCCCCACCGCCGGAACCAAGGTTACGGTGGATACTCCGCTTTACACCGCCGTTTTCAATTCTCAGGGCGGCATCGTCGAACAGTTCATCCTCAAGAATTACAAAGACACCATCGAACCTGATTCTCCCAATGTCGATCTCATCGGGCGCAAAGCATTTGCCAAAGGCCCTCTCGGTCTGATCCTGACCAAGAACGACAAGGAATATCACACCTGGAAACGTGGTGAGTGGTCCTTCTCCGGTAACGACCTGACTATCGGCGCCACAGACGAAGCCAAGACCTTGACCTTCACAGGTCAGTCCGGCGGTTTCCGCATTGAACGCATACTCACTTTCCACGCCGACTCCTATCTCATTGAGGAATCCACCACGGTCACAAACCTGACCGGTACCGGTGTCGAAGGTTCTCTCTCCTACACCGCTGCGGCCAAATCCATGTCCGCCGAGGACGATCGTTACAATCCGACCAAAGTTGCCTACCTGACCAAGGACGGCCGAGAGGAAATGGATGATCGCGATGACCTCAAGGAGGAAGGCCTGTCCGCTCCCGGCGACCTCAAATGGGGTGCCATCGAATCTAACTACTTCCTGTTCGCTGTCCTGCCCGGCTCGGAGAACACATCCCTGTCCGCAGGCGTCCAGGATGACATCTTCCGTATGGCCGTCACCGATGACGCCACCTTCATGCCCAACGTGGCCAAGACCCTGAAAGCATCCTACTTTATTGGCTCCACCGACCGCGAAATGCTCGCCAAGATGCCCAATGAACTTGCTGACGCCGTCAACTTCGGTTGGTTCGACGTTCTGGCAAAACCACTTCTCATCGGCCTGAACTTCTTCTACGGCTACATCGGCAACTACGGTATTGCCATCATCATTCTGACCATCATCATCAAGCTGATCTTCTGGCCTTTGTCCCAGAAGAGCTACGGCTCCATGGAGCAGATGAAAAAGCTGCAGCCCATGGTCCAAAAGCTCCGCGAAAAATACGGCGACGACAAGCAGCGCCTCAATCAGGAGACCATGGCCCTGTATAAAACGTACAAGGTCAATCCAATGGGTGGCTGTCTACCCATGGTCGTACAGATTCCGGTTTTCTTCGGTCTGTACAAGGCTCTGCTCGGCGCAGTTGAACTCAGGCACGCACCGTTTATCGCGCATGTGCCCTTTACCGACCTTCCCTGGTTGGCCGACCTGTCCGCCAAGGACCCGTATTACATCACACCCATCATCATGGGTGCGTCCATGTTCCTACAGCAGAAGATGACTCCCAGTGCCGGTGACCCGACTCAGCAGAAAATCATGCTGTTCATGCCGCTCATCTTCACCTTCATGTTCCTGCAGTTCCCGTCCGGTCTGGTTATCTACTGGTTGTTCAACAACCTCCTGTCCATCGGACAGCAGCTCATGATCGCCAGGTCCACCAAAAAGGCGACACAGGACGCTTAACACCGCCTCCGGGGGTTTTCTCCCGGCTGAAAGGAATAAATGACATGAGTGACTTCAAAGAATTCCAGGGAAAAGACCTGGACGAAGCCATAGAATCCGCTTGCGATTACTTCAATCTCAAACGGGACCGGCTGGAAATTGAAATCCTGGCTGGCGGCTCCAGCGGCATCTTCGGCATCATGGGTGTCAAGAAAGCCAAAGTCCACGCCCGCCCCCGCGCCCAAGTCAATGCTACAGGCATTCTCAAAGACGAAGAGAAACCAGCAACGCCCAAGCGCGAAACCAAGCCTAAAGCTGCACCCAAACCCAAGGCAAAGCCCAAAGCAAAGCCCAAGCCTACGCCTGCGCCTGCGCCTGTTGAAGAAGCGGCTTCCGAGGAACCCAACGGTAACCTCATCAAAGAAGAAGTTTACAACGACATCAACGGCAACGTGGCTCCTCCCGAGGAAGCCCCTCAGCCTGCGCACAAGCCCCGCGAACGCAAGCCAAGACAGTCCAAACCCCGCGAGGACAGACCACAACGTGAGCGCAAACCGCGTGAACGCAAGCCGCGCGAGCCCCGCGAGGAACGTCCGCGCGCCAACATGGCCGACTTCGATCCCGCAGTGCTTGAAGCCGCTGTCATGGAAGTCATGGTCAAACTGCTCGATCCTATCGTGGGCGAAACGACTATTAAAATCACTATTGAATCCGACCGGGTCAAAGTCTTCATTGATGACGACGAAAATTCCGGTCTGATCATTGGCCGTGAGGGACAGACACTCTCGTCCATCCAGTACTTGGTCAATCGCCTCGTCTCTCGCAAAATGGAAGCTTCTGTCCGCATTCAGGTGGACACAGGCGACTACCGCGAGCGTCAAGACGACAAACTTCGCCAGATCGCATGGCATCTGGCCGAGAAGGCTGGCAACCTAGGTCGCACCCAGTCCACTAAGCCGCTGTCCTCCTATCATCGCCGCGTGGTGCATCTGGCCCTTCAGGAAAACGAGACCGTCTTCACCCGCTCCAAGGGTGATGGTCCCATGAAACGCGTCCTGATCGTACCGAAAAGCCGCAAAAACGGTAGCCGCGCCCGCGATTAATGATCTCGGATTCAAAAGACTCAACGAACTCTAAAGGGCCGCTTTTAAAAGCGGCCCTTTTCTCTTTTGCCTTTCACGAAAAAGGCCTATAACCACCCTCATGCTTGATCCACGACTCGCCAACGACACCATTGCCGCTATCGCCACCCCACCGGGAGACGGTGGTGTGGGCATCATCCGAATCAGCGGCAAACAATGCCGAACCGTTGCCGGAGCACTCTTCCGTGCGACCAGCAAGAGCTTCACCGATTTCATCCCCTACCGCCTCCATTACGGCCATATGCTTGATGAGAACGGGAATGAGCTGGATGACGTCCTGTGTGCGTTCATGCCCGGCCCCAATTCATATACGGGCGAAGATGTGGTGGAAATCAACTGTCATGGAGGGCGGGCTGTTCTGTCCGCCGTGCTGGAAGAAATACTGCATCGAGGCGTACGCCTTGCCGAACGCGGTGAGTTCACTTACCGCGCCTTCATGAATGGACGCATGGACCTCTCTCAGGCAGAAGCCGTGGCGGAGATGATCCACGCTCCCACCAAAGCGGCCATGCACCTGGCGCAAGTCAAACTCTCCGGCCTGCTTGGTCAAAAAATAGCTGACCTCCGGGCACGATTGGAACATCTTCGTGCTCAACTCTGCATAGCCGTGGACTTTCCTGAAGACGAAATTGAATGTCTTTCTCCTGAAGAACTGATTGAAACATCTTCGTCTGTACGCACTGAAATCGATGAACTCATGTCCGCCGTAGACCGTACAAAAGCATGGCGCGAGGGCGCACTAGTTGTGCTGGCAGGCCGCGTCAACGCAGGTAAATCAAGCCTGATGAACGCTCTGCTCGGTCGCAATAGAGCCATCGTCACGGACCAACCAGGCACCACTCGTGACTATCTTGAGGAATCCATTAATCTTGATGGATTAAACATTCGACTGGCCGACACCGCAGGCATCCGTAAAACAGACGATGCCATTGAAGCCGCTGGTTTGGAGAAAGGCCGTGAACTCATGGAGCAGGCCGATCTCGTTCTGCTGCTGGCCGACGGTACAGCGCCGCTGACCGATGAGACTTTGTCCACGGCAGACAACCTCAACCCGCAAAAAACGTTGTTGGTGCTCAACAAGTCTGATCTGAACGGTTTTGACACTGACAACGCCGCAAAAATTGCGACCAGAGACCTAGAAACGCTGTCCATTTCTGCCAAAACAGGCACTGATATCGACACGCTCTGCACACGCATCCGAGACCGCATTCTTCAGGGCGCGGGCCAGCCCGACCCGGACGAACTCGCACCCAATGCGCGGCAGGCCGCCGTACTTGGCGAAGCCGCGCACGAGCTGTTTGAACTGGAACAGGATACAGCGGCGGGCATCCCGTACGATCTTTTGAGTGTTCGTCTGGAAACCGCATGCAACACATTGTCCGGCATCACTGGTGAAATTGCATCCAACGATGTCTTGAACTCCATTTTCGACGCATTCTGCATAGGAAAATAATCATGATCGACGACAAAGATATCATCGACGTCCAACACGTCACCTGTGGCCTGGTACCTCTCATGCAAACACATCTCAGCGGCACCGAATCCACTGTGGATACAGTGAAATTCAAAGTACGCCAGGGTATTGAAACAGAGCTCTGGAACTCCTTCGGCACCGGCAGTGAGTGGCTTCTGAACGACATCTCCAAAGACCTGTTCTTCGACGTCTACACCTTCATACGTGTGGAACTGTCCGAACTCGACCCGCTCGGACTGATGGAATTCTAAAAAGAAAAACCCGGCACACTTTCGCGCACCGGGGTCAAATTACATTTCTTCACTCTCTTATTCGCTGATCTCTTCTCCTGCCGTCTCATCAGCACCGGATGCGTCCGGTGCCATATACTTGAGAACGACATAGCCCAACACGCCGGAGACCAACGAGGCGAACAAAATGGCGATCTTGGAAAGTTCCACCAGCCGCGCCGCGTCGTCAAAAGCGAGGTTGGCGATGAAAATGGACATGGTGAATCCGACACCAGCCAGACAGGCCGCCCCCCACAGATGAACAAGTGTCGTTCGATCCGGGAATTCCGCCCAGCCAAACTTCTTGACCACCCAGCAGGCACCGGTCACGCCGATCTGCTTACCCAGCACAAGACCAAGGAAAATACCAAGTGACACAGGGGTAAGCAGTTCACTCAAAACGTCAGCCTCCAACGCAACGCCTGCATTGGCCAATGCAAAAATCGGCATAATGAGAAATGATACCCATGGGTGCAAAGCGTGCTCGATGTTCTGCAATGGTGTTGTCGCAGCCTCGTATGCATGCTCCAGCGAATGCAGAGCCATCTGCTGTTCCTTGTTGGTCAGCACTGTCTTGCCCGGTGTGATCGCCAATTCAAAGACCTCAGCGGCATGCCGCAATTCCTCAACAAACGTAGAGCAATTCATCCGAGTACCAGCCGGAATGGTCATGGCCGCCAACACACCAGCAATGGTCGCGTGGATACCGGAAAGAAGAAAGGCGAACCAAACGATGATCCCAAGCACCAGATACGGAATGGAATGACGGATACCCCACCGCAGATTAAGAATCGCCATAAGCCCAATCACCGCCAAGCCTACGGACAACGCCGTCAGGTTCAATGATGTCGTATAGAAAATGGCGATAACGAGGATGGCCCCAATGTCATCCACAATAGCGACGGCGGTAAGAAATATTTTGACTCCCACCGGCACACGATTGCCCAACAGTGACATGATACCGAGTGCAAAAGCGATATCCGTGGCCATGGGGATACCCCAACCAGCCGCGGACTCCTGCCCCGCATTCAACGAAACAAATATAAGAGCGGGAATGACCATACCACCTATGGCAGCAGCCACTGGCATGATCGTCTGACTCGGTGTGGACAAACCGCCTACCAACAATTCTCGCTTGATTTCCAAACCGACCAAAAAGAAAAAGATGGCCATCAATCCATCGTTGATCCACAGGATCGCTGCCTTGGAAAGCACC
>Ga0209475_10002697_pt1 | contig 17446 bp, 13 predicted proteins | sample tdDd471_FD_187128 | JGI IMG/M metagenome (GOLD analysis project Ga0209475, IMG submission 187128) | Marine sediment microbial communities from the Atlantic coast under amendment with organic carbon and nitrate - tdDd47.1 (SPAdes)... | ecosystem: Environmental > Aquatic > Marine > Coastal >... | reverse complement strand
CAGTGTTTAGATTCTGGAAAAAGATAGACGAAGCCAATGATTTCCTTCTCAACAAAGGTCAGTGGGAAGATGAAAGCTGGAAGGCCATGGGGGTTGGCATTTACAAGAATTATGCAGTGCTCTGGATAGGTCAGCGAAGCGACCCCTCAACCAGGCCGCAACCCTGTTCAGTGGTAGAAGAAAACAAGGTGCGTGAGACCAGGGCAGCAGTTACAGCTGGCAACATTGAGGTGATCAGCAGCGTCACCGGTCGCTTTTTTATCGTCATAGCAAGCTTCCAATCACTCACCGATGCCAAAAATGAAGCTAAGAATCATGCTGCCATCGCGAATTCGAATATCAAGATCCTGAAAAACAGCCAGGGCCAGTACCGTGTTAGCATCAACGACTATCCAAACCTGGACGCTGCCAAGCAGGGGAAAGAGCAATATCAGAATGATTTTGATGGAGCGTGGATTCTAAATTATTAGGTTCGAGGTTCGTGGGGCGAGGTCCGGGGTAATTAGAATTCTAAATTAATTCGGAATTCAGAACTCGGCATTCGGCACTCGTAACTCTAAAGCACTTCTTTCATCTTAGTACCAAGATCAGCTGGAGAGTCTACCACATGAATTCCACATTCACGAAGTATTTCCTTTTTGGCTTCTGCAGTATCGGCTTTACCACCGATAATAGCTCCTGCATGACCCATAGTGCGACCCGGAGGGGCTGTGGCGCCTGCTATAAAACTCACGACAGGTTTGTTGCCATGCTCCTTGATCCAGTATGCAGCATCGGCTTCCATGTTTCCACCGATCTCACCGATCATAACGATTCCCTTTGTCTCGGGATCATTCATGAATAGCTCAACGGCATCCCTTGTGGTTGTGCCAATGATAGGGTCACCACCAATTCCGATGGCCGTAGTCTGTCCAAGTCCAATCTTGGTGAGCTGATCAACAGCCTCGTAAGTAAGCGTTCCTGAGCGTGAAACGATGCCAACATTACCTTTTGAATGAATAAATCCTGGCATGATGCCAACTTTGGCTTCACCGGGTGTGATTACACCGGGGCAGTTGGGTCCAACCAGCCTGCTGTCTTTGCCAGCAAGGTATTCTCTCACCTTGATCATATCTGCCGTGGGGATGCCCTCGGTAATGCATATAATGACTTTTATGCCGGCATCAGCTGCCTCCATAATGGCATCACTTGCAAAGGCCGGAGGTACAAAGATCACTGACACATCGGCTCCAGCCTCTTTAACGGCATCAGCCACAGTGTTAAACACAGGCTTGTCGAGATGCTTCAGACCACCTTTTCCGGGGGTCACGCCACCAACGACATTGGTTCCATAATCTATCATCTGTGTGGCATGGAAAGTACCTTCTTTACCGGTAAAACCCTGCACAACGATCTTTGAATCTTTATTGACTAGCACGCTCATATTGTCTGTTATTATTCTAATGAGATGCAAATATAATGTTTCTTTTAATTCTGTCATTTGTCAATTTTGCCTGCAAGAAGACAGTATTCAGAAGTCAGAATATTATCTATTCATTCTTTAGTTTTTATTTAATCACTTAAATTAGGCACTAGCCACCAGGCACTAGGAACTAGGAACTAATGTCGTATCTTTGTAGTAGATACATTACAATCTTAAATGAAGCTTAACACCTCCGATACAATTTGCGCTCTCGCCACTCCACCTGGCAGCTCAGCCATTGCCGTTTTGCGTGTTTCGGGTAAAGACACTTTCCAGGTGGCTGAAAAGGTGTTTACAGCCAGAAAGAAGGACTTCGAAATTGCGAAAGTAGATACGCACACGCTGCATTATGGAAGCATCGCCGGCAAAGAAGATATCATTGACGATGTGTTGCTGTCGGTATTTAAGAATCCACACTCATACACCGGTGAAGATGCCATTGAGATCTCCTGTCATGGCTCAGCCTATATTGTACAAAAAGTGCTTTCCCTCCTACTCGACTCAGGCTGCCGCATGGCACAGCCTGGAGAGTTCACTTTGCGTGCTTTTCTTAATGGTAAGCTGGATCTCTCCCAGGCCGAAGGCGTGGGTGATCTTATCGCATCTAATTCAAAGGCATCACATAAGCTGGCCCTCGACCAGATGCGAGGTGGTTTCAGCAAAAAGATAGGTGGGCTCAGGGACAGGCTCATGCAGTTTGCATCATTGATAGAGCTTGAGCTGGACTTCAGCGAGGAAGATGTGGAGTTTGCTGATCGCAATGCATTGAAAGCCCTGCTGGAAGAAATACGTGCCGAGGTGCAGGTCTTAGCTGACTCCTTTGCAGATGGCAATGTATTGAAAAGTGGTATCCCGGTGGCCATAATTGGCAAGCCCAATGTAGGCAAATCAACCCTGCTCAATGCTATCCTGAATGAGGAAAAGGCCATTGTAAGCGATATCCCTGGCACCACCAGGGACGCTATTGAAGACACCATTATTATCAATGGACTGGCATTCCGCTTTATTGATACTGCCGGTCTGCGTGAAACCGGTGACCGCATAGAGACCATGGGCATAGAGCGTACTTATGAAAAAATAAGACAGGCAAAGGTGATACTGTACTTATTTGATATCAACGAGACCGACTGCCTTGAGGTAAAAGAGCGGATGGAAGCATTTAAGAGGCAGCTGGGTGAGGAAAACATGAACGAGAAGCATTTTATCCTCATTGCCAATAAGATCGACCAGCTGATAGGGACTCCAAAGCATTTCAAAGACATGGTGGAGTTTGAGTGTATTTTTGTTTCCGCGAAGCGAAAAGAGAATATCTCCATGATCTCCGACAGCCTTGTGAAGGCAGTTACCTTCGACACCGAAGAGAATGGTGTGATCGTATCAAATGCCCGCCACCACGAAGCCCTGACAGGAGTTCTTGCATCCATTGAGAGCATCGAAAACGGCTTTAGTAAGGAAATCCCCTCCGATCTCATCGCCATCGACATACGCCAGGCCCTGCATCACCTGGGCGAGATCACGGGCGAGATCACAAATGATGAACTACTTGGGAATATATTTTCTAAGTTCTGTATCGGAAAATAATGAACGGAATGACATCCCTAATTATTTCCAACGCAAGGAAGATCAAAACAGCTCTATATGGCTGCATAGTTGAGAAATAAGCGAAAAAAGTGTGACATTCTCGCTTCTTGGGTATTAATAGATATGGACATAACTATCGACTTAAAATGATCACACATTAAGAGATAAAACTAAGTGGTGAAAATTACTTTGACGACATGCAGTAAATAAAATATTGCAATACCCGAAACCAAAGAGCCAATGCCACAACTGAGTAAGACAAATACTGATATGTCTTTTTTCTTGAAGATCGCAAGAAGTCCTAGAATAAACGATAATATACCAATAACGACAGCACCCAATAAGCTTATGGCAAGCCCGGGAGCTTCGAAAAATCCATCCCCCTCACCTATCTGGAAGTCGATCTGGAATCGAATCTGAAGCCAAAACATTATTAAAAAAAAGATACATAAGCCAATCAGTCCGACAGACCACTTTCCTGCAAGACTATAAGGTATGAACTTGTTTTTTTTAGAATTCATAATGTTATGGTTTTGAGTATAATAACATCAAAGATACAACATTAAACTTTTCAGAAACTAAGAACAATCCACAACGATGTCGAGCGTCATTGATTCCTTTCCTGCCATGATATGCAGAAAATAAATTCCTTCCTTGCCGCCAGGGATCTCAATCTCACGAATATATTTGCCTTCAAATACTTTGAGTTCTTCAAGGTAGAGTTGTTTACCATCCTCGGCATATAATGCGATCTTTAAATTCTTGAGTTCGTGCGCAGTAAGTTCTACCTTGATACTATCATTTTGAGGATCTTTATGTATTTTAAAGTTGCCAAATTTCAGGAGTTCTTTACCCATTTTTACACCTGATTCTTCAAGCATGTATTTTTCATCCTCATTGATTAAGCCGAGACGACGAATGCAGCCGGAAAAATCTATCCAACCATCCGATTCAAAATCTATCACCTCTACATTTTTTTTCTCTTTTTCTTCCTGGGCATATGCCGTAGAAAAAGTGAAAGTTACCATAACCAACAGGACCAGGCCTTTAAAGAATAAATGTCTGTTTCTTTTCATCATTGTGTAGTTTTTGTTGAATAACTAATTACAAAAGTATTCTGTTTCATAGTTCAAAGGGCTAAAGCAAGGTTAAGCCATTGATTAAGCAGAGTATTTTGTAAGAAGATTCCCCGTTGGTGGTGTAAATATACTAAATCACAGGGCGATAATCAAGAAAACAAATTACGGATTATGGATTATGAACTATTATTATGGTCTTAGGTTTTGAATTAGGAACTGGCAATATACAATGGCTCAGAAATGTTGGAACAGAAACAACATGTTCTGCAAAATCAGTGGCCATTGAGAATGCATAAATGGCAATATAATTATATGAGCTAGAACAGGAATAATTTTGCACTTGCCATGACAAGCACCAGTGCGAGGACATATTGCAACCGCAATGAAGATAATTTATAGCTGCCGGCAAAAGATCCCGCCAAACCTCCCAGGAGGGCAGGTATGATCCAATAATAGATGTCTGAATCATGTACAATACCTATTTGCGTTACCCCGATTAGGCCCGATGCTGAATTGAGAAAGATAAACAATGCAGATACAGCTGCTGCCTGTTTGATGTTTGCCCATTCGAGTAGAATAAGGATAGGACTCAGAATGATTCCACCACCTATCCCGATAATTCCGGAGAAAAAGCCCAGAAATGCTCCTATGATCAAAGCAGGTACAACAGGGACTTTTTTAGTAATCTCCTTTTTACCGGGTTTCAAAATCAACATCCTGAGCACAGCAAACAGCAGCAGGATGCCAAGGATGATCTTGTATAACTGAGATTCAATTTCGATTAGCGCACCAAGATAGGCCAGTGGGATTGAGGTGATGATGAATGGCAGGAGTATCCTGTATTTAAAGTATCCTCCACGGTAATAGATTATGAACGCAGTTCCAGCAACAAATATGTTCAGGATTAGGGCTGAAGAGCGCATCATCAGGGGATCGATACTAAATAAGGCCATTAAACCAAGGTATCCACTGGCTCCGCCATGACCAATGGAAGCATATAGAAATGCAATAATGATGAGCAGAAAAATAAAAAAAATGTCCATTGTCATCTCCTTTCCAATTCATCCTGTTATTATTCCCAGGAATCGGGAGGCTTGACCGTTTCCAGTAAGGCCCTTCGGCTCATTGCCATAGCTTAAGTTATTAATTGCTTTAGGCGACGAAGCTCGGAGCGGACGTCAAAAGTACAAAATATATACGGTTATTCTTATCAACGGAGATAATTAATTTGGAGGGATTGGCTGTGATAGAAACCGGAACGTCAAGGAACTGGTAATATTTCATAGGAATCCCAAGGGGATGAAATAGGTACTCAAATGAGAGTGGAAAGCCTAGGTTGAAAAAATAAATATTCTAGAACAGTCGTTTATTTTTATATTTTATGATATAAATCTTGTCACATATTTGTAACTCGCATCCCTCTTGAAACCCTTATACGCTTACTAATAAAGACCTTTACAGCGCTTGGTTAATTTCTGTCTTATTCTTCTATATATTTCCCAACGATCTCGTATAAATGGCAATATCTGCCCGTATCAAGGATGTAATACAGGTATTTTTCCTTGAGCTGTTTTTCTAAACTATCGTTGCAAACAATTACTTTATGGCCAATAAGTCTGTCATTGATAGTACTGTCGATATAAACCATGGTACTGTCGAGGTAATGATACTTCTTTGCATAGAACTTAACTTGCCTGGGATTCTCATAAGTAACCACTGATAATTCTTTATATTCCGGATGGTCCATCTTAAGCAGGTTTAAAAAATGGCCTTCACGATTCATGGAATAAATATATTTCCCTTCAAAATGAGTATTTTTTTCAAGAATCCCTTTGTAGGTTGGGAAATAAAAAATCATCAGAAACCCAATAATAGCTAAAAATATTGTTGTTTGAATGAATTTATTATCTGCGATCACCAGGATCATTTTCAGAAGCTCAACAAACCCAACTCCAAGATACAACCATAAAAAGGGATAGATAGATGCTATGTACCATTCGTTCTTTATGGTCACAAATGAAGAGCCAACAAGAAATGCAGAAGCCCCTAATAAAGTGTACAGCAACAATCGTCTGATTCTGTTATTGTTACTGAATAACATCGGTACAAGTGGAATAAACAGAAAAAAGAAGAATGGTTTAAACCCGATTTCTCTTAGGTAGTTGAAATAGAAGGCAGTTTCAGGATGCTTGATCCATCTTGGTTTGTTGATCACCTTAAACTCTTCAATGAAGACCGCATATATATAGCCGGGATCAAACTGCTCACGGATCACATAATACAGCAATATTATAATTAATGTAGCTGCCCATGAAAGGTGAAACCTGATATCTTTAAGGAGCCTGTATCCGTTTTTTTGAGTAAAAGTATAAATGGACAAACCTGCCAGAGGTGCCAGCCCCAAGACACTTTTTGTGTAATATGCGGCTCCTATTGCCAGGCCTAATATTATGAAATATCGATTACTAGCTTTCGGAATCGTTTCAAGAATTATAAAATATGCAAGGATATATGCAGAAACGAAAAAGACCATTAGGGCGTCAGGGTCTCCGGTCCGTGCAACATGAGAAACATTATAGCCAGCAGTACATGCAATTAAAAGCAAAATGGCTATTCCATATCTTAAATCTCGTATGAACAACAGGGAAAAAGCCAATAAAAAAAGCATAGTTAAAATGACAGCAATAATGCTTGGTATTCTGACTGAGAGCTCGTTTATTCCAAAAAGTTTGTATGATATAACTTTTGTCCATACGGCCATGGGTGGCCTGGTGTCATTGTGATCAGGTTCTCCATCGTGATGCACAACTATATAATTATTATTGCTGAGCATCTCAATGGCATTTTGCGCGCTACTTGCTTCATCCCAGATGTTTACGGTCCCCCGATCAACATGATGTATCACTTGAAATATTGCCGCTGCAAGTAGCAATGCTAACAGCAGGTATAGAAGGATTTTTCCTATGTTAAAGAATCTGTTCAACAATTATTCTATGTGTATATCGTCAAAGAAATTTTCACCACTTAGGTGTATCTCTTAATGTGTGATCTACTCAAAGATACAAAATCTATAGTGGAAAGGTTTAAAGCTACCTGGATTAAATAGAGGGAAACATTTTAAAATATTTCTAAATTGTGATTTGCAATATGATGATTAGCCAAGAGGAAATATTTGTGAGGCATTTAAAGAAGATCGACTTGAGTGGGTTGTTTCTTGGAAAGGATGCAAATTTTCTTCTTTTAATCCTTACGAGATAGTTATTCATAAATCAACAGGTCCGAAAGTAAAGGTAGCTGGAGTAGATTTATTTAAGAAAACTACAATCACTACCACTTTGGATAATGATGTTATAAGCTTACTTTTTATTTCACTATTAAAAACGGGAGATTTTTATAAATATCCAGATGTCGAATCTTCAAGTAATGATTAGCTTAATTAATAGGATTTCATGTAATTAATGTCACCTATTTGTAACTCCCCCTCCACTATTTTTATGCACAGGTTCAGGAAGCTGTGAGGTCAGAATTCAATACAGCATTTCCTTCTGATATCTTTTGAGCCAAAGATTGAATGGTCTCAGTCTTTGTGATAGTATGGTACATCTCCCGTACATCAAGATATTTATCGTGCAATGGACATGGATTATCTTTATTACAATTATTGAGTCCAAAACCACAATTATTAAAGCAAGCATCACCCTCTATAATATGAATTACATCATATAAATTAAGGCTTGTCTCATTGTCGGTAAAGAAGAACCCTCCCCCACGGCCTTTCATGGAGTCTAATAGCTTATGCTTTGTCAGTGCTTGAAGGATTTTGGCCAGAAATGCTTCCGGGGCTTCAATCTCTCTGGCTATTTCTTCAGCACCCGGACGCTGGCTATCCCAATTTCGCAATTGGATATAAACTAATGCCCGGATCGCATATTTGGAGCTCTTTGTTAACATTATCCTGGTTCTTAATTTAGCAATTCCTTCTCCAGAAGAATGGCTTTCTTAAATAAAATGTTACTTTCTAAATGAATGTGTCGGTGCAAATCGTTCTCGAAATCCTGTAGCGTTTTGAATGTTACCTGGTAGGTATTGCATCCATCAGGTGGACATGTATAATCTTGCGTTAATTCGGAAATTTTCTTAAAGCGTTCACCTTCAACATGGTGTTCTTCTTCCATCTGTTCAATGGGCTGTAAAATATGTCCAAATTCAGATTTTGCCTGGGTGTTCTCCTTCTTAGAACTGACCATTTTTCTGATGTAGGGGAACAGTATTAGTTCTTCCTTTTTCATATGGGCACTCAGATTCTCAGCAGCACCATCAAAGAGCCTCTTTATTTCAAATAACTCATTATGATTTTCACTGTGAACTTCACAAAGCCTTTGTAATTTCTGCTGCAGAAAAGGAATATTTTCATTTACATAGGTATGATGTCGCTTCTCAATGTAATCGCATAATTCATCCAATTCTAATCCATCAATGTACCTTGAATCAGGGTCATTCATCTGTACAACTGCTTCCAGTTGGGGAATTAATTCAGCAACATCAATTTTAGACTTCTGACAAGCCTCCATAAGACTAATTCCGCCTCCGCAGCAAAAGTCAATTTTATTTTTTTCAAATAGCTGGGCAGTCTTGAAATTTACTTTTACGATATCCCCAACGATTGTATTTGCATCAATATTCATAATTATATCTTTAGATTTATAATCGCAAAAATACAAATTTATTCCATAAAAGGATATTTATGTCTTTTTATAACTATCATCATAACCTTTAGATCACTCCAGCGGAGGTAAATAAGGGTAAATCAAAACGACAGTGTATTATATATGAGCCAAGGCTATCTTCCCCTGATGCTTGAACAATGTCTGGGGTTGTTATTTTGCTAATTAACTTTATAAGCATGAAACTGTCAAATGCAACATCATCACAGCAAAAAATAAGAAAACATTTGTCACTGAATAAGCAAGACAGACACCCTGGTGAGAATATGCATGTTTCCACTTCCCACCTATCGAATGATATACCAGAGGCATGTAGAATCGCACCCAAGAATCCATCATGTCTTTCAGCCAATATCCTGATGGTACCCTAAACAAACGAATCCACTCAACTCGCGAGAATCATTAGAATTTTACCTGCAGGGTAAAATGAATTACAACCTAATGCTAGTTTTTTATACTTTTGCATATCGTTTAATTATTATTTAAGCACATATGAAAACGTATATTCACTATAAAATTCTCCCGGAATTAAATTTGATTTTAGAATATTATGGTGGAAAGATTACTTTAAATGATGTAATTAATCATAAAAGCCTTGAGATTAGAGACATAGATTATAATGAGAATTATCATTTTATCTCAGACATGAGAGATACAGAATTTAACATAGATAGTCAGGATTTTAATGAATATCTCAAATTCTTGAATAGAAATAATAAGGTGATAGGTCAAAGAAAATCTGCGATTCTTACCAATACACCAAATCAGGTTGCAATAACAAGTCTTTTTAAATCAAAGAGCAAACATTTCCCAGTAAGTTTTGAAATATTCAGCACATTAGAAGGCGCTTTTAATTGGGTAAACCTTCCTGAGGATCTTCATGAAGGCATTAAGGAGACTATTCGCAATTTAAGGGAATTCTAAAGGGAATTCATCCCGAAAACACCAGTTTACAAGAAAATCTACTTAATATATAATTAAAACCAATGTATTCTGCTTAAGTGTTGACTTTTCATTACCAATACTTTATCTTTACACCACCAATAGGGAATGCTCCATCTTTCCTGCTTGATCAATAGCATAATTTAAAGCTAAAGTCATGAGAAGACTAAGTTTAGGATATTGGTTTAGCATATTATCAACCTTTATATTCATATTATACATATCGTCATGTAAGAAAACAGATGATTTAAAGCTTAATAATTCTCCCGACAAAAGGATTGTTGAGATTCTGAATTTGAAAAATGGAATTAATCTCACTAAAGATCAATATATCTATAATAATGGGATATTAATATTACATTATACTTATGAGTGGAATGAGGCAAAGGGTTGGGAGAAATCTGCTCGTTCAATTTATAAATGCTGGTCAAATAATTTTATGTCAACCGAATATGTTGGATCAGATTCGAACTGGCTTCCTACCCTGGAAGAAAGGGCGAAATTTGTTGATGGAAATGCTACCGAAGTGACACACTCATTATTCAGGATGGATACAATGTTAATGCTACCATCATGCAAATGGAAATGTTCATATGAGGACGACAGGATGGTATTGTGTGAACTCCAGACATTTCAAAATATGGAATGGATAAGCTACTTCAAATCAGAGAACATATATATTGAGGATCAGCTGCAGCGGATAAATTCTTATAATCTTGAGGAGAATGACTGGGTATTGGTTGGTTTTACAGAGATCACCTATAAGAACAATCTAATCGATAACATCTCCAACTTCATATTACTGCAGGAAAAATGGAAGCTGAATGAAAAGTATGAATATCTGTATACAGGAAAGCTACTCTCTCAGTGTAATTGCTACAAACCCTGTCTTAAGGGCGATTCCCTGTATTTGGATGGTACATCCCAATTTCAGTATGATGAATTTGATAAGCTCATTTATCAGTGTTGCAGCAGCGCAGGGAATATGATTGAAAAATTCTTTGCATATGAGGATTCCTGTGGCAATTATAAGGCTACCATAGGGGAAATATGTTCCGTATTAAATTTCCCCAGAGCGATACCTGTACCTGCCAAGGGCCAGGAACCAGCGAATCTTTCAATTCATATGTATTGATAGGGATGACATCCCCATCAAACCCTGTAACCTGCACCCTGCACCTTGCACTCAGTACCTACTGTATAACAACCTTCCTCACATCCAGGCTCTCCTCAGTCTTTATCTTTACGAAATAAACGCCTCTCGAAAGCGATGTAAGGTTCAATGTCCTTGTTTCTCCCATCCACTCAAACTGGTCGTAAAGGGTACCGGTAACACCCATGATGCTCACGGTGGCCCCGTCAAAATCAAACCTGCCTTCAAACTCCAGCGTCATCATTCCATCTGAAGGATTCGGGTACAGTTTGATAAACTTACCAAGCTCATAAAGATGCTCATCAACGGAGACCATGGCACCACTGTCAATGGGCATGTCGGAGAAGACCACCAGGTTACAGGCTACGATCAGGTGAGGGTTATATCCATCATCACAATTGTCGCAGGTAATACCGGTAACACAATCAGGATGGTTGGGATGACAATAATCAACATAGTCCTCATAAAATACGTAGCCAAGGTCAATACTTTCTTCTGACAGATAGGGAGTAAGGCTGTAGTCAAACCATTGTGCAATGGCGCCCGGACACCACCCTGCCCTATCGTGGAACCATGTTCCTGACTGTGGCTGGCATCCATCAGGGTTGGGATTACAATCGTACCAGTTGTGCTGTTCAAAGGTCTCCTCAGCATTGACCCAGATATGGTGTGTGGCCTCATAAAATTCAGCGGCATTGCCTGTATTCAGGTTGCCCCATCCGTGGCCGGAAGAAACCAGCTTCAGCTTGGCATCCTCGGCATTCTCAGGAAAGGTATAGCTGACATTCTCAACAGGCTGCAGGTTTTCATAATCACCAAACTGGTAGGTTTCCCACCAGATGGTCTGGATATCACTGTAATTGAAGGCAGGCGTGCCTTCATTGAAATTGAGGGTTAGATCCCAGTAATACCCGTTATCCAGTGTACCACAGTTCACTCTGAAGGATACTTTACCCTGTAATATTGACATATAGTCTGTTAAATCAATTATATGTGAGCATGGTGTTCCATAAGGGGTTATATAGCGGATGATCTCTACCCATTCACCATTATGTCCCCTGGCATCAAGGCTGGCCACACGGTCCCATTCGCCACATCCTCCGGGAGGGCAGGTAACTTCCAGCGTAGCTATGATCTCATCGTATGCGCCCAGGTAGGATGGAAGTTCTGCATCCACAACCTCTGAAAAATTGGCGGGAGTCAGCCAAACATCGTCAATGGCATGTATTTGTTCTTCCTGAACATCGCTGGTTACATTGATACTAACTGTCTCTGTAGCACTGTAGCCATAATTATTGGTCGCAGTTATATTAATGGTATGACTTCCGTAGTTTGGAACGGGCCACCATCCTGAATAATATCCTTCATCCCAATCTGTTGGGTCCAGACTGGCACCACCTACGGTGATCTGCACATCGGTGACCTCGAAAAGTTCAGGATACTGTGTTGTCACCAGTGCAGCCATCTGCAGATATCCCAGTTCAGGCATGTATACATCTCCTGCCAGGGGGTTTCTTGCATCTATATCAGGAACATTGACACTGGGGTCAATGACCATGAAAGACTGGACCACAGGATCCGCCGGGTCATAGGTGCCATTTCCTGGTTGTGTGGCTTCAATGACTACTTCTCCAGGTTCACCGGTGAGTGTACATAAGGTTCCATCTACACTGGCTGGTCCTGAAAGTACTTCAAAGAATACTTCAAGGCCTGATGTAGCCGTGGCCACCAGTTCGAAGGGAGGGTCCGTTGTCAGGTGGTTGGGGATCTGAGGAAATGAAATAGCCTGGTATCCCGGATCCAGCGTCCCGTTGAAGTTAGAGGTCTCTCCTGTCAGTGCGAAATTCTGAAGCTCAGCATCGCGTGCAGGACTTTCAACCTGATCTATCAGGTGTGTAATAGCAGTATTATTACCGCCAGGTTCTCCCTGGTTGAATTTGTAATACATCTGTAGGTTAGGCTCAGAGCCTGTCAGCTCATTGTCCATCATATCCTGTATTTCTGTGGGACTAAGTGCTTTATCCCATACTGATACTTCGTCGATCCTTCCTCCAAAATAAAATTCATATGGACTAATCAGGCTTTTCCCAATGCCAAACGGTACATCAGGGTTGGAAAATGTCCCAGAAGCTGATGAACTGCCACTGAGGTTACCATTCACATACAGACTGATAGTGTTCACATCGAACACCCAAGCAATATGTTGCCACACCTGTGGAATGGCAGTATTAGCCGGTGCTACATATTCATGAAGACCGGTTGTTGACTTGAGTCGGCATTCCATCACACCATTGTTGAGCTGAATCAGATAGAATTCACCATCGCCTGTGCCAGAGCGAAATCCCATATATCCCTGCCCGTAGCTTAGTTCATCACAATAGAACCATCCTGTGATGGTCAATTCTGTGGTGCCATCCACGTATTGGCCGGCCTGGTTAAGGATACAAAAATCATCCTCTTTATCGAAATGGAGATACTGGTTCGACTGACCAATGAGCATCACTGGTTGCACAAAGACAAAAAGTAATAGTAGCAGTGGTAAATTCCTGTAGATCTTTTTCATAATATTATGTTTATGTAGGTTTATATAACAATTTTATAATATTCAGTTTTCAATATACAATATACAATTTTCAATTTAAACTTAAACTTCAAACTTCCCTTCTTAACTCTTCTATCTTCACTCTTCTATCTTCTATGCTTAGGGTATCCACCACAATTTATACTCCGGTTCCTCCCCTCCTTGATTGCTGAGGGCATTCTGCCAGTTAGCGGTATTGTATTCAGCCTCTGAGGGTGGATACGGCATCCTGAAGTGATTGATGGGGTCGCCCTCTCTTGGGGTCATATTTGTCCTGCGTGTCAGCGCATAGGCCTCCCATGGCTGTCTGAAAGCGTCTATCCATCTTTGTGTATAAATATTACGAAGCTTCTCCTCGTCAGAGCCTGCCATCCAGGATCCAAATACATTCAATACTGAGATGGCACTCAGGTTAGACGGGATATCGATCAAGTCAGGAAACTTCTGGCCTGAGGTGGGCAATTTTGACTTTGAGGCAACTTCCATCCACCATTCTATAGAGGCGTTGATACCATTCATATATTCTATGTCAGCCTGATCAAGATCCATAGGTAGACCGATGCCTCTGAAATAGGCCTCAGCCAGTATAAAATGTGTTTCAGCACCTGTAATCAATGGAATTGGCATAAAGTCTTCATCCCTGACCACAAAATAGTTGAAAATAGAATAAATGCAGTCTTCCCCTTTGATAAAATAGGCACCCGGTCCATCCCTGTGTGAGTCATAAGGGATACCTCCCGACGATGGCGTGTTAGGTTCAGCCAGCTGTGGATAGACCACCCATTGATCCTCATTGTTTGTTTCGAAGAAGATATATGCCCGTGGATCGAAGATGCCACTTCCGTCGGTGCTGTCGTGACTTGAAAACTGATGCCATATGTTTGATCCCATGCGTAGGTTCTCGTGTTCCCGGAAAGACCAGTTCAGACTTTGATTTTTAAATCCCATGTCGGCCGGCCTGATCGACACATCTTCATTTACAAAGGTGATAAAATCATATCCAAGGATCAGTGGCAGTCCCTCATCTACAATACTCTTAATGATCTCTCCGGCCAGTTCTGGCTCTTTTTCACTCATACGCAATGCATACCTCAGACGAAGAGAATTAGCAAACTTTTGCCACATTAGCATATCGGCCTTTAACAAAGGATCGAAAGCAGAGAATGACGGAAATGGTTCTTCTGTCACCGCGCTTACGTCAATATTTTCATCACACCATTGCAGTTCATCCAGCAGATGTTTATAAATATCTTCCTGCGAATCATAAGCGGGATAAAGATATACAAGGTCCTGGAAGCCGTAACCGGCTTTAAAGAATGGTATATCACCAAAGACATCTGTCAGTTTAAAGGTCTTATAAGCCAACGCTATTTTCAGCATAGCCTGCATATTTATGATCTCACCGGTTTGCGGTTCGGCATTCCATCGCTTATCCAACTCTCTGAAACTTGGCAGCGAACGATAGTAACTGCTCCACATGTCCTCGGTACCAAGGGTGAAATTCCCCCAGGCATCTCTTGTCAGGGCAGCCTGTTGCGTTTGTTTATACAGAATCTCATTGTTGATATAAAATTGTTCATTCCCAGTAAGTATCATGGATTGGATGATACCATTGAAAAGTGAACCATCACTCGCAGTAGTGAAAGCATGAGGGTTTGTATTGATCTCATCAAAATCCTTTTTACAAGATGAGGTGATCACCAGGAAAAGGACCGCAATACCTGCTAGTTTTATATATAGTTTCATTCTTTGTTAATTTTCAAGATGTTATATTAAAATGCCGCTGTTACTCCAAAACTTATCGATCTTGAGCTTGGCATAGAAGCCCATTCAAAGCCCTGTGCATTGCCTGATCCCATGATGCCCTCGGGATTGATCCTATCAGGCAAGGATGAATATAAATAGAACAGGTCCCTGCCCACAATGGATAAGGTCAGGTTTTGAAATATCTTTGTCCTATCCACCAATTTCCTCGGGAAAGTGTAGGTTAAGGATATCTCACGCATTTTCACCCAGCTATTTTCTACAACTCCCGGTGTAGACAGGAACTTACCCCATCCACCGGCATTGGGAAGATATTTATAATAATAATGGACCACCTTGTCATTGGGAGTACCATCTTCATAAACACCGGGCAGTATCACACCAATATTACTGGTAACGCCATCAGGATCAGTATATGGCAGTCCTCCCCCATCCCTCTCTATCAGGGTTTCGGGGCTCAATCCTGCCTGCAGGTTGATGACATATGAGCCAGCATAAATATCTCCTCCCCACTTGGTATCGATCAGAGTTCCGAGTGTAAATCCTTTGTAGCTCAGTTCTGTATACCATCCGGCCAGGAAATCAGGTGAAGCATTGCCAATGGGTACCCGGGTATCTGTGATCTCATAATGGGTCCCTGCTTCATTCAGTATCGGTTGCCCGTTTTCATGATATACATAATCATAGCCGTAGATGGTTCCATAATCATCTCCTTCACGCAAAGCGATGCCGGGACCGTTCAGGCCCCATATGTCGGCCAAAGGTAATACCTGTGCATTATCGCCTAAACTTTCAACGGTGTTCCTGTTACGTGAAAAATTGATCCCTGTTTTAAAAAGGACCTCTCTGGTATGAACAGGAACAGTATTTAAAATGATCTCAAAGCCCTGGTTGGTCAGCACCCCTTCGTTGATGGTGATCATGGGTGCACCTGAGGAAACCGGAACAGGTAAGTCATCTATGATCTGCGAAAATGAGTACATATAGTAATAGGTAAAGTCGAAATCAATGATGTTCTCTAAAAAGCCCAGGTTGAGTCCGGCTTCATATGCGTTCACCCTTTGTGGAGTTAATTCATAAGGTGGGATAGTTGACGGATATGAGGTAGTCTGCTGTCCACCCAGTGTACCTGTATTATAGTAAAAGTTAAGTTTATAGGGCTCAGTGTCCACCGCAGTCTGTGCTATCCCACCACGGAGTTTCACGAAATTCATCCATGGTACACCACCCTGAATATCCCACAGTTCTGAAGCAATGAAGCTCACAGAGATAGATGGGTAGAAATATGAGTTGTTGTCGGGAGGCAAAGTGGATGACCAGTCGTTCCTGCCGGTAAGTTCAACAAATAGATAGTTATCCCAGGATAGGTTTAAAAATGAGAATACTGAATTGTTTCTTTCCCTCTGGATCGTTTCTCCTGCCACCATACTGGATGCGGTATTTCCTGGCTGGTCAACAATGGTATTTCCCAGAGAATCTGTGGTATAAGTGGTTTCTGTGAAATTTCCGAAATAATACCTGTTTGGATAATACCAGATCCCTGATTTGCCACTGATGCCATACCTGTTGTAATCCCATCTACTGACCCCCAGGGTAAAATTAACGTTCAGCTTAGAATTGAATATCTGATCTTTATTTGCAGTAAGGTACCCTTCAAGGATGTCTGAAAAGGTCCTGCCAAGGCTGTTGGCATATAATCCATCCTGTATGCCTATCACATCAGTAGGATTATTCCTGGATTCATATTGTTCCATGGTAAAATCACGGCCAATCCTGCCTAAGAGGCTCATCCATGGAGTGACATTATAGGTAAGGGTTAAGGCACCCAGGTATTTATCTCTCTGAAGAGTGGTGTTATTATTGTTATAATTCCACCATAAGTAAGGGCTCACATATTGAAAGGGGTATCCTTCCTGCGGGTTGCGCGAGCCATCAGCATATTCATAATATTCACGGTCGATATTCTGATAACTCCTTGGCCATGAATAGAGATAGCCTTTGTTAAACGAGCGGTTCCATTCATCTCCCAATACCGGGCTATTGAGCCTGTTGAAGTTAATGTATGAGAACGAAAGATCAGCAAGTACCTTATCAGAGATCATGAGGTTTGCTCCCAGGTTGATGGTAGTACGGTTGAACTCACTGTTATCAATAACAGGT
>Ga0209475_10002696_pt1 | contig 17447 bp, 18 predicted proteins | sample tdDd471_FD_187128 | JGI IMG/M metagenome (GOLD analysis project Ga0209475, IMG submission 187128) | Marine sediment microbial communities from the Atlantic coast under amendment with organic carbon and nitrate - tdDd47.1 (SPAdes)... | ecosystem: Environmental > Aquatic > Marine > Coastal >... | reverse complement strand
CGATCTTTCCGGCGGACAGACGGCCAGAGGCCGGCTTCCCGTCACGTGTTTCCGGGGTCTTCTCATTCATGTCCGACGATACCAATCAAAACGATTCCAACAAGATGTGGGGCGGACGCTTCGCTTCCGGCCCTGCGGCGATCATGGAGGAGATCAACGCTTCCATCGGTTACGACCGCAAGCTCTATGCCCAGGACATCGAGGGATCGATCGCGCATGCCACCATGCTTGCCGACTGTGACATAATTTCGGGAGACGACCGCGACAAGATCGTTCACGGATTGAACACGATCCGGTCAGAGATCGAAAAGGGCGAGTTCACCTTCTCGCGCAAGCTCGAAGACATCCATATGAATATCGAGGCGCGGTTGTCGGAGCTGATCGGCCCGGCGGCCGGCCGCCTGCACACGGCGCGTTCGCGCAACGACCAGGTGGCGCTCGATTTCCGCATGTGGGTGCGCGGCGAGGCCGAAAAGGCAATGGCGCTCCTGAAAACGCTGATCGAGACGTTGCTCGACCGCGCCGAGGAGCACCGCTCGACGGTGATGCCCGGCTTCACGCATCTGCAGACGGCGCAGCCGGTCACGTTCGGCCACCACATGATGGCCTATGTCGAGATGTTCTCGCGCGACCGGTCGCGGATGGCGGATTGCCTCGCCCGCTCGAACGAATGCCCGCTTGGCGCCGCGGCGCTCGCTGGCACCGGTTTCCCGATCGATCGCCACCAGACGGCGAAGGCGCTCGGCTTCGCCGGGCCGACGCGCAACTCCATCGATTCGGTCTCCGACCGCGATTTCGCGCTTGAATTCATGGCGGCGGCCTCGATCTGCGCCACGCATCTGTCGCGCTTTGCCGAGGAGATCGTCATCTGGTCGACGCCGCAATTCGGCTTCGTCACCCTGTCGGACGCGTTTTCGACCGGCTCGTCGATCATGCCGCAGAAGAAGAACCCGGATGCCGCCGAACTGGTGCGCGCCAAGACCGGCCGTATCAATGGCGACCTGATCGCTTTGCTGACCGTGATGAAAGGCCTGCCGCTCGCCTATTCGAAGGACATGCAGGAAGACAAGGAAGCCGTGTTCGATGCGGCCGAGGCGCTGGAACTGGCGCTGGCCGCCATGGCCGGCATGGTGGCCGACCTGACCGTCAACGAAAAGGCGATGCGCGAGGCGGCCGCGTCCGGCTATTCGACGGCGACGGATCTCGCCGACTGGCTGGTGCGCGAATTGGGCATTCCGTTCCGCGAAGCCCATCACGTCACCGGCCGCGCGGTGGCTTTGGCCGAACAGAAAGGCGTGCGGCTCGATCGGCTGTCGCTGGAAGACCTGCGCTCCATCCATGACGGGATTACCGAGGCGATTTTCGACGTGCTGACGGTGAAGAAGTCGGCGGCCAGCCGCAAGAGTTTCGGCGGCACCGCGCCGCAGGAAGTCGGCCGGCAGATCCGTTATCACCGCAAGAAGCTTTCGCAGGAAGACTGAGACCGCTCCGGCGGGGGTGTTCATTTGCGCGGGAGCGCGCTAGGGAAATTCGAGACTTCGGATCCGGCCTGCGTGGCCGGCTGCAGCGGAAAAAGGTTGAGACCATGGGTTCCGGCATCACGCGCATTCTTCTTCTCGTGTCGCTCGCCGCGGCGCTTGCCGCATGCGGCCGGGCCGGCGATCCGGAACTGCCGCCGGCAGCCGCCGCGGCACAGAAGGACAGGCCCGCCGACGCTCCGCCGGAAGACCGGCCTTTCATCCTCGATCCGCTGATCTGATCAGTTCCATTCAGGACCCTGTGCGGTGAACCATTTCGAGTATCGCGACGGCGTGCTTTACGCCGAGGACGTGCCGATCCCCGAGATCGCGGCCAGTGTCGGCACGCCATTCTATTGCTATTCCACCGCGACGCTGACGCGCCACTACCAGGTCTTTGCCGGGGCTTTCGCCGATATCGACGCGATGGTCTGCTACGCGATGAAGGCCAATTCGAACCAGGCCGTGCTCAAGACGCTGGCCGAACTCGGCTCCGGCGCCGATGTGGTGTCCGAGGGCGAATTGCGGCGTGCGCTGGCGGCCGGCATCCCGGCGGAGAAGATCCTGTTTTCCGGCGTCGGCAAGACGGCGCGGGAAATGGATTTCGCGCTCGCGGCCGGCATTCACTGTTTCAACGTCGAATCCGAGCCGGAACTCGAACTTCTCTCCGCTCGCGCCGTGGCAGCGGGCAGGGTGGCTCCAGTCTCGCTGCGCATCAATCCGGATGTCGACGCGAAGACCCATCACAAGATCTCGACGGGCAAGAAGGAAGACAAGTTCGGCATCTCCTGGATGCGAGCGCGGGATGTCTATCGCCGCGCCGCGGAACTGCCGGGCTTGCACGTTGCCGGCATCGACATGCATATCGGCAGCCAGATCACCGAATTGCAGCCCTTCGACGATGCCTTCCGCCTGCTGACCGAACTGGTCGGGCAGTTGCGCGCCGACGGCCACACGATCGACCATGTCGATCTCGGCGGCGGCCTCGGCATTCCCTACCGGAACGACAATGCACCGCCGCCCTTGCCGGCCGCCTATGCCGATATCGTCAAGAAGCACATCCGCCCGCTCGATGTGCAGGCGGTGTTCGAGCCGGGCCGCATGATCGCCGGCAATGCCGGCATCCTCATTGCCGAGGTCATTTTTGTGAAGTCGGCGGAGGAGAAGAATTTCGTCATCGTCGATGCGGCGATGAACGATCTGATCCGTCCGACGCTCTACGAGGCATGGCACGAGATGTTCCCGGTGCGCGAACCGTCGCTCGACGCGCCGCGCATGCGCGCCGATATTGTCGGTCCGGTCTGCGAATCCGGCGATTTCCTTGCGAAAGACCGCGACATCGCGGCGCTGGCGGCGGGCGACCTGATCGCCTTCGGTTCGGCCGGCGCCTACGGCGCGGTGCAGGCGGGCACCTACAATTCGCGCCTGCTGGTGCCGGAGGTGATCGTCAAGGGCGATCGCTACCACGTCGCCCGGCCGCGCCCGACCTATGAGGAGCTGATCGGCCTCGACAGCGTGCCGGACTGGTTCTGAGCGACATTGTCGTCATTCTGACGAAGCTGTGAACGGCTTTCGCCGTTTTCCGCCTCGCCTTTGCCATGAAGAGTGCTAGTCTTTTCCTCAGGAGACACGAGGCGCATGGCAATCGATCCAGAGCATTCCGCCCCGCCGACCCTGTCGAGCAGGCTCAGGTCCGTCAGGTTCTTTACACGAACCGCAATCATTGCCGAACGGCTTTTGCCGCGGCTGCTGCCGCTCGCCGGTGTGGCGGCCGGCTTCGCCATCCTGTCCTGGTTCGGCCTGTTCCGCACGATTCCCGATACCGCGCGCATTCTCGTCGCCGCCGCATGCGGTCTGGCCGCGGTTGCGAGCCTGTGGCCGTTGCGGTCGCTCCGCCTGCCGACCACTTTCGATATCGACCGCAGGCTTGAGCGCGACAACAGCCTCACCCATGCGCCGATCACCACGCAGGATGATCACCTGTCCTCCGGCACGTCGGACGAATTCGCAACCGCCCTGTGGCGCGAGCACCAGCGGCGCATGGCGGCGGGCGTCGACGGCGTGCGCGGTGCGCAAACGAAGACCGATATCCCGGCCCGTGACCCTTATGCGGTGCGCGCCGCGGCCGCGCTTCTGCTGGTGACCGCCTTTGCATGGTCCTATGGCACGGCCGGCGGTTCGATCGGCGATGCGTTCCGCAATCACGATGTCGCCGAGATCATTCCTCCGCGCATCGACGCATGGGTGACGCCGCCAGCCTATACGGGCATGGCGCCGCTGTTCCTGACGTCGGAGCAGAATGCCGAAAAGTCGGATTTCACCGTCCCGGCAGGCAGCGTTGCGGTCGTGCGCATCGCCGGCGGCAGCGGCAACGAGACGGTCACATGGCCCGAAGCGCTGACCCCGCTCGGCACCAAGGCCGAGGACGGCAAGACCGAGCCAGCCAGCTCGCGGCGTTTTGAAGTCACGATGGAGACTTCCGGTGCGCTGGCGATTTCCGGCGGCACAGAGGACGAGTTGCGCAACTGGTCCTTCGCCGTATCTCCCGACGCAGCGCCGACCATCGCCTTTGCAGGCGACCCGGTGCGGGCGGCGAACGGCACCATGACGCTCGAATATTTCGCACAGGACGATTACCGTGTGACCAAGGCGCGCGGCATCATCGCTTTGGCCGACGACAGCGCCGAGGGCGCGCACCCGCTCTACGAACCGCCGGAGCTGCCGCTGGCCTTGCCGCGCCGGTCGTCCAAGGACGGCGCCGCCAAGACTATGCGCGACCTCAGCGAGCATCCCTGGGCCGGCGCGAAGGTCAAGATGACGCTGGAGGCCGAGGACGATCGCGGCCAGACCGGGCGCAGCGAGACCAAGGAACTGGTCCTGCCCGGCCGGCCTTTCTCCAATCCGCTTGCCCGTGCGGTGATCGAACAGCGGCGCAATCTGGCGCTCGACGCCAACGCCGTGCCGGAGATCGTCGACGTGATCGACACGCTGACCATGTGGCCCGAGGAGACGATCAAGAACGCCAGCTATTTCCTCGGCCTGATCTCGGCGCGGTCGCGCATGCTCGAAGGCGTGGGCAATGACGACGCGCTGCGCGACGTGGTCGATTATCTGTGGGAGTTCGCCCGGACCATCGAGGATGGCAATCTTTCCGATGCCGAACGCCGGCTGCAGGCCGCCCAGCAAGCGCTCAAGGAAGCGCTGGAGAACGGCGCTTCCGACGAGGAGATCGAGCAGTTGATGGCCGAACTGCGTCAGGCGATGCAGGAATATCTGCAGGAACTGGCCCGCCAGATGGAAAACAATCCGGAAATGGCCCAGCAGATGCCGGAAAACATGCAGGAAATGGACATGCAGAGCCTGCAGGATATGCTCGACAAGATCGAGGAACTCGCGAAGTCCGGCGCGCGCGAACAGGCGCAGCAACTGCTCAGCCAGTTGCAGGACATGATGAACAATATGCAGATGGGTCGCAATCAGAGGCAGCAGGGCCAGCAGAACCAGGCCCAGCAGCAGATGAACGAACTCGGCGAGATCCTGCGCCAGCAGCAGGAACTGATGAACGAGACCTATCGCCAGAGCCGGCGCGGCCAGCAGGGAGAGCAGGGCGAAGGCCAGCAGGGTCAGCAAGGCCAGCAACAGGGCGAGAACGGTCAGAACGGTCAGAACGGCCAGCAGGGTCAGGGCCAGGGCGGCCTCGAAGGGCTCGCGCCCGGCCAGCAGGCGCTGCGCGACCGGCTGGAGCAGTTCATGGACGGGCTGCGCGGCATGGGCATCAATCCGGGCGACGCCTTCGGCGAGGCCGGCCGCGAAATGGGCGAGGCCGGGCAGGCGCTCGGCGAAGGCCAGGGCGAACAGGCCTTCAGCGATCAGGGCCAGGCGATGGAGGCGTTGAGACAAGGCGCCGACGACATGATGCAGCAGATGCAGCAGGCCATGGAAGGCCAGGGACAAGGCCAGGGCGATCCAACCGGCGCAAACCGCAACGGGCTCGACCGTGATCCGCTCGGCCGTCCGCAGCGTTCGGCCGGACCGGATTTCGGCGACACCGTCAAGGTGCCCGACGAGATCGACATCCGCCGCGCCCGCGAGATCCTCGATGCGATCCGCAAGCGCCTCGGCAATGCGTTGTCGCCGCAGCTCGAGAAGGAATATCTCGAAAGGCTGCTGGAGCTGAACTAGGCGGCCAGAGCCTTGGCGACGGCGGTTCGGATCTCGGCGAGCGTGAAAGGCTTCTGCACCACGTCGACGATGATGGCCGACAGATCGCGGGCCCTCTCGCGCTGCTCGGCATAGCCGGTCATCAGCAGGATCTTCAGGTTCGGAAAGGCCCTGGCCATTTGTTTGGCCATTTCGATGCCGTCCATGGTCGGCATGCGGATATCCGACAGGACGAGATCGTAGCCGCCGGCCTTCGCCGTGGCCTTTTCGAGCCCGACATCGCCGTCATCGGCCTGATCGACCGTGTGGCCGTCGATCTGCAAGGCACGCGCGGTGAAGGCGCGCACGGAATCGTCGTCCTCGACGAGCAGAATATGCGCCATCAGGCGTCTCCGGTAACGATGCCCACATAGGGGAGTTCGCGGAAGGCGTGGCCGACATCCATGCCGTAACCGACGACGAAATGGTCCGGGCACTCGAAGCCGACGAAATCGGCCTGCAAGGGCGTTGCGGCCTGGCGGCGCATCGACTTGTCGAGCAGCACGCAGATGCCGACGCTCTTTGCGCCGCGTTCGAGGATCAGTTCGCGGGCGAAGGTCAGCGTCTTGCCGGATTCGAGAATGTCGTCGACCAGAAGCACGTCCCTGCCGGCGACGTCGGAATCGATGTCGCGCAGGATCTTCACCTCGCCGGCCTCGGTGCCGGCACCGTAGGTCGACAGCATGATGAATTCGACATCGGGCTCCAGCCCCGCATCATGCATGGCGCGCACGAGGTCGGCCGAGAAGATGAAGGACCCTTTCAGGACCGAGATGACCAGCAGGCTGGTGTAGTCCCGTTCGGCGATGTCCTTCGCCAGTTCCAGATTGCGGGCGGCAATGGTGGATGCGGAATAGAGAACCTCTATCCGCTTGCCCCGAACGATCGGCATGATGTCAAACCCCGTTGATGTCGAATTTCAGGCTGGGCGCCTGAGCATATCCGGGTTTTTTCGGCATTCTTACGGTAAACGCAAGGCTTTTGCCGGGTTGGAGGGTTTCGCCGCGCGGGACGCGGTAGACGAGATTGCGCGTCCCGTCGACGGACGGGAAGGTCAGCAGCACGTCCGGGACCCGGCGCGTATCGGTCGTGGCGTTGCGCACCTTGGCGCTCACCGTCGTCACGTCCGGGCGGATCAGGCGGCCGCCGGCGGGATCCTGGACGACTTCCAGGGCCAGAATGGCGGGTTCGGCAGGCGCGCCGTGCAAAAGCACATGGCCGCCCGATACGAGAAAGGCGGCGATGGAGGAAAACAGCACAGAGAGGATATAGGCGATCTGCGCGCGCCGGCCCGGAAAATTCTTCTCCGACGCCTGCGATTTCAGGATGTCGATCTGGTCGTCGGGCACCTGTCTGGCTGCGACGGCCGTCCGTTCCGGCGCCTTGCGTTCCGAAGTCTTTCGGACCGGATGCCGGTCATCCGCGTGCCGGATCGTCTCGAATTCAGCGTCGATAATGTTGTGCGCCACACCCGCACTCCCAGATCACCGGACCGCAGAACGCGGAACCGCCATGATTGTGTTTTACGCGGCCTTGGTTAATCGAAGGTTTTGGCGGGGCGGTCCGATATGCTGTCGGTTCCATTTGCGCTTGTGCTGTTTTAAGCCTTCGCAATGCGGTTCTTGCGATTCGGACGGCGCGCTTGATCAAATTCGAGAATGTCGGACTGCGCTACGGGATGGGTCCGGAAGTCCTTCGGGACGTGTCCTTCTCCATCCCGAAACAGTCGTTCCAGTTCCTGACCGGGCCGTCCGGCGCGGGCAAGACGACATTGCTGCGCCTTTTATTCATGTCGCTGCGGCCGACGCGCGGGCTGATCACCATCTTCGACAAGGACATGGCGACGATCAAGCCGGAGGAATTGCCACTCCTGCGCCGCCGCGTCGGCGTCGTCTTCCAGGATTTCCGCCTGCTCGACCACATGACGATCTACGAGAATGTCGGACTGCCGCTGCGCGTGCGCGGCAAGGAGGAAAGCTCCTATCAGCACGATGTTCTCGAACTGCTCAAATGGGTCGGGCTCGGCGAGCGCATCCATGCCCTCCCGCCGGTCCTCTCGGGCGGCGAGAAACAGCGTGTGGCGATTGCGCGAGCGCTGATCGACCAGCCGGAAATCCTGCTCGCTGACGAGCCGACCGGCAATGTCGACACGCCGATGGCGCGCCGTCTTTTGCGGCTGTTCCTCGAATTGAACCGGCTCGGCACTGCGGTGGTGATAGCCACCCACGATCTCGGCCTGATGGACCAGGTCGATGCGCGCCGGATGATCCTCTCCAACGGGCAGCTTGAAATCTATGAATGAGCGCCCGACCATCAAGATAAAGCCCGGAGCGGTCCGGCTGCCTCGGCTCAAGCTGACGGGCGGCAAATCCGCCGGCGGCGCGCGGGTGCCGGGGCTGCGCGTGCTCGCGCCGATCGTGCCGCCCGGCAATGTCACCGGTCAGGCGCTGATCCTGGTGATCGCGATCATGTCGTTCCTTGCCTGCATCGCCGTCGGCGCGGTGTCGCTGGTCAACAAGAGCGCCGAGACGTGGCAAAGCCAGATCGCGCGGGAGGCGACGATCCAGATCCGCCCGGCCGACGATTTCGACATGGACGCCGCGCTCGAAAAGGCGGAGGCCATCGCCGAACAGTTCCCCGGCGTGCGCGGCGCGCGCATCATCGGCCGCGAGGAGACAGTCGCGCTGCTGGAACCGTGGCTCGGGTCCGGCCTCGGCCTCGACGAACTGCCGGTGCCGCGCCTCGTCGTCGTGACTATCGACGAGGCCAATCCGCCCGATTTTCCGAAACTGTCCGCGACCATCTTCGAGCAGGTGCCGCATGCCTCGCTGGACGATCACCGCGCCTGGGTCGACCGGCTCGTCGGCATGGCGCGCACGACGACGGCGATCGGCGTCACGATCCTGGCGCTCGTCCTGTGTGCACTGGTGCTGACGGTGATCTTCGCGACGCGCGGCGCCATGGCCGGCAATCAGCACATTATCGAGGTGCTGCATTTCGTCGGGGCCCGCGGCGCCTTCATCGCGCAGCAGTTCCAGACCCGTTTCCTGTTGTCCGGCATCTGGGGCGGGGTGGCCGGCGGCGGCGGTGCGGCGCTCGTTTTCATGCTGGTCAGCTGGTGGTCGGCGCGCAACATCATCACGCCGGAAGGCGAGCAGGCCTCCGCCTTTTTCGGCGACTTCGCCATCGGCGTATGGGCCTATGCGGGTGTGCTCGGCGTGATTGTCCTTGTCGGCTTCCTGACGGCGCTGACGACGCGAATCACGGTGCTGCAGACGCTGCGCGATATCGACGGACGCAGTGCCGATCCCGGACGGCTGGATTGAACAGCCGGAAAATCGCCGGCTCAAATCGATTTTGGTCGTCTTACGCGACGCGGGGCATGCATTTTGCCTATGCCGCGCCCCAATTCGGCGGTATCGCATTTTGAATGAGTGACGCGACTGACACCGAGGGGCGTGGTGGATCGGCAGATTTCACGGGGGCATTGATGGCGAGGAAGCAGCAGGCTTCTCGCCGGAGATACCGGCTTGTCCGCCTCGCGGCCATCGCCTCGGCGCTGTGTCTTGCGCTTTATGCCGCGGGCTTCGCCGTCTTCCTTTCCGAGGTGTCGTTCTATCGCAAGGATGCGCCCGATACGCGCGCCGACGGCATCGTCGTCCTGACCGGCGGCGTCGCGCGTGTCGACGAGGCGGTGAAGCTGCTCAACGCGAAGAAGGGCGAGCGGCTGCTGATCAGCGGCGTGCACCCGTCCGCCTCGCGCGCGGTTCTGGCGAAAACCTTCGCCGTCGACGAAGACCGGTTCAACTGTTGCGTCGACGTCGATCACGAGGCGCTCGACACGGTCGGGAACGCCATCGAAACCGCCGACTGGGTCGCCGAGCATGGCTATCGCTCGCTGCTCGTCGTCACCAATGACTACCATATGCCGCGCAGCCTGCTCGAACTTCACAGCACTCTCGATGGTGTCAAGCTGATCCCGCATGCCGTCGTCGCCAGCCAGCATGAAAGCGACACGGCGGCTGAGGAGGCGAGCCGTTACCGGGTGCTGCTGGGCGAATATGTGAAATATTCCGCCGCCCGGCTTCGCACGCTGGTCGCCCCGCATCTCGGCGCCGGTGAAGAGGTGCACAGGGCCGCGATGACTGCTTCCGAATAACGCTGGCCCCGGTTAAACCTTTGCGTTAGGCGGCATGGCCGTGTATCGCGGGACCGGATTTTTCCGAACGCATCCGGGTATGAGCTTGCTGGTTCTTCGATCCTTCCTTTTCAATTTCCTGTTCTACACGGTCACGCTCGTCGAGATGATCGTGTTCTCGCCCTTCTTCTTCCTCGCTCCGCGCAAGAAGGCCTGGTTCGTGCCGAAATTCTGGGCGCGCACGCATCTGTGGCTGATGAAGCTGGTCGTCGGGACCGACCATGTGGTGATCGGCAAGGAGAAGCTGCCCGAGGGCAGCTATATCCTCGCGCCGAAACACCAGTCGGCCTGGGATACATTCGCCTGCCTGCCCTGGTGGCCGGACCCGGTCTTGATCCTCAAGCGCGAACTGATGTGGGTGCCGCTGTTCGGCTGGTATGTCGCCAAGATGGACATGATCCCGATCGACCGCGGCAATCGGTTCAAGGCGATCGAGTCGGTCAATCGCGGGGCGTTGCGTGCCGTCGGGCGGGGCCGCCAGATCATGATCTATCCGGAAGGCACGCGCCGCCCGCCCGGCGCCGAGCCCAAATACAAGATGGGTATCGCCAATCTCTATGAGCGGCTGAACGTTCCGGTCGTGCCGATCGCGCACAATGCCGGGCTCTATTGGCCGCGGCGTTCCTTCATGCGCTATCCCGGCACGATCAAGGTCGAGGTGCTCGATCCGATCATGCCCGGCCTCGACCGCGACACCTTCCACCGGACGCTGGTAGAGCGCATCGAGACCGCCTGCGACCGGCAATTGCTGGAACTGGCGGACGATCCGAACGCGCCGCCATTCCCGGAGACGGCGAAGAAACGCGTCGCCGAATTGAGGGCCGCGGCGGTCAGCCGAACTGGTGAGGCGTGACCTCCAGGCGCTGCCGTATGCCGGCAACGACATGTTCCAGCCAGTGATCGCGAATGCCGAGCGTGCGGATATGCTCGGCGGTGTTGATCACGTAATCCTCGTTCGGCCCCATGCCGCCGACAGCGCCGCAGACGCGCGTCACCGCCTCCTCGACCTCCAGCCTTCCGGCATATTGGCCATGCGCCCGGTCCGCGACATAGGCGATGCCGGGGACGATCCGTCCGTCGTCGAGCGCCAGCGTGCCGGTTCGTTCCAGATAGACATTGGTGACGAGTTCGCGTTCGCGCAGATAGGCCATGACCGGCCCGTGCTTTTCGCCCTCGACCCGGAAGGCGACGCCGACGCAGGAGCCACCCCGGTCGAGCCCCATGACGAGGCCCGGGCGCTCGGGCGTGCCGCGATGTTCGTAGGAGGCGATGCACAGGCTGCGGTGGTAGCCGAACAGCCGCGCGCGGCGCCGTTCCACATGGTCGAAGCCCGGCTTCCACATCAGCGACGCGTAGCCGAATACCCAGAAATCTTCCATAAGCACTTATTCATTCCACAATCGCGGGCGATGGGCGTCTAGCATGGCACAGAACAAAGAAAAACCGCGCTACAATGCCGGCCGCCGCATTCGCTGGCTGGGCGTCGCGATCATCGTCGCCGTCATCGCCTATTCCGGCGGATGGTACTGGCTGGCCGGCCAGGTGGAGACGCAGGCGTCCGGCTTTGTCGAGGAGCAGCGCGGGCTCGGTCTCGCCATCGATTGCGCCGACCGTGACGTTCGCGGCTATCCGTTCCGGCTCGAAATCTTCTGCACCTCGCTCGACATGGAGCGCCCCGCCGAGGGGCTGACCGTCGAAGCTGGCGCGTTTCGCAGCGCGGCGCAGGTCTACGAGCCGAATCGCATCTATGCCGAACTGGACGCCCCGGTTTCGGTGATGAGCCCCGTTCTCGGTCGGGTTAACGCCGACTGGACGCTGGGCCGCGCCACAGCGACCCTTGCCGAACCCTTGCCGGAGCGCCTCTCGGTCGCCGTCGACAATCTCGACCTGTCCTTCGCCGGGCTGCAAAAAGCGCTGACGGCGACACTTGCCGAGGCCCATATGCGCACGCAGGACGAGGAACTCGATCTGGCGCTTCGCTATGAGGGCCTGACCATTGATCCCCGCCTCGTCGACAACCGGATTCTGCCGGCCCTTTCGGGCGACGCAGACCTTCGGCTGAAAGATGGCGTCGCGCTGGCGACCCAGGGTGTCTCGACGCTGCGTGGTGTTGCGGGCGAAATCCACCGCCTCGCCCTGCTGCTGACGCCCGAGCGCGGCTTCCTCGTCAGCGGACCGTTCGAGATCGGCGCGGACGGGCTGATCGACGCGACGCTGAAAATCACCATCGTCGATCCCGCCGGCTTTGCCGCGGCGATGAAGCCGGTGTTCCCGGAATATGCCAGCCAGATCGATCTGGTCGCGTCCGGGCAGAAACAGGCCGGGCCTGACGGCACGCCGGAGCTGCAATTGCCGATCAGTATCCGTGACGGCCGCGCCGCGCTGGGTTTCATCCCGCTCGGCAATATCCCGCCGCTCGAATAGCTCTACTCTGTGTAGCGCCCGCTGATGAAGTCGGGCTTGCTCACCGGCACGCCATTGTGGCGCAGCACGGCGAAGGCCATCGCAACGTGAAAAAAGAAATTCGGCAGGGCGAAGCTCAGCATGTAGTCGCGCGCGGTGAAGGTCACCTCGTGGTCGGGCCGGGTGAGCACGACCTTGGTGTCCTCGCGGCCGTCCATGGCGTCCCTCGGCACCGCGTCGAGATAGCCGAGTGTGCGGACAATGCGGGCCTCCAGATCGTCGAAGGTCTTTTCCGTTGCGGGAATGTCGAGAGGCTCGATCGCCGCGACCCGCACTGCCGTCAACCTCGCGGCGTCGCAGGCATGCTGCACCTGGCCGATCAGTGACGGCATCTCCGGATAGAGGCTGGCAGTCAGGATCTCGTCATGCTCAAGCCCGGTCTCGTCCGCCCAGGTCCGCGCCTTCTCGAGAAAGGCGGACATGTTCTGCAATGCGCGTGAAAAGACCGGAATGCTGACGTCGTAGAGCGAGAGGGTCATGATCGGCCTTTCAGAGCGGGACTTGGGCTAGTCGCCGTCCTGCGCATTGATCCTGGCGATTTCGGGGTGGCGGCCGAAGTCCGGGGCATCGACCTCCTGGCCGGCCTCGATGATCGAGCGGCGCACGGCGCGGGTGCGAGCGAACAACTCGAAGAGTTTTTCGCCGTCGCCCCAGCGGATCGCCCTTTGCAGCGAGGCGAGGTCTTCCGAGAACCGCCCCAACATTTCGAGGATCGCGTCCCGGTTCGACAGGCAGACATCGCGCCACATGGTCGGGTCGGACGCTGCGAGACGGGTGAAGTCACGGAAACCGGAGGCCGAATATTTGATCACTTCCGATTTCGACACCGCCTCGAGATCGTCCGCCGTGCCGACGATGTTGTAGGCGATGATATGCGGCAGATGCGAGACGATGGCGAGCACACGGTCGTGATGCTCCGGGTCCATCGTGTCGACCTTCGAGCCGCAGGCTGTCCAGAATTCCGTCAGCTTCGCGACAGCGGCGGGATCGGCGTCCGGCGGCGGCGTGAGGATCGTCCAGCGGCCCTCGAACAGGGAAGCGAAACCGGCATCGGGGCCGGAATGCTCGGTGCCGGCGATCGGATGGCCGGGGATGAAATGGACGCCCTCCGGCACGTGCGGGGCGACATCGCTGACCACGGTGCCCTTAGTGGAGCCGACATCGGTCAGGATCGCGCCTTGCTGCAAATGCGGACCGATCTCCGCTGCGACCGTGCCGCAGGCGCCGACCGGGATCGACAGGATGACCAGATCGGCACCCTTCACCGCTTCGGTGGCGTCCGTCTCGTAGCGGTCGCCGAGCCCCAGCTCTTCCGCACGTTTGAGCGTTTCGGCACGGCGCGTCTGGACGACGATCTCACCGGCGAGCCCCTTGCGGCGGATGGCGTGGGCGAGCGACGAGCCGATCAGGCCAATGCCGATCAGCGCGACGCGCGCGAAAAGCGGTTCCTTGTCCGGCATCGCTCAGGCGCGGCCCATGAACTCGGTGAGCGCGGCGATGACTCCCTCATTCGCCTCGGCAGAGCCGATTGACATGCGCAAGGCGTTCGGCAGGCCATAGGCGGCGACGGCGCGCAGCACATAGCCGCGATCGGTCAGCCAGGCGTCGGCGGCCTCGGCGGAATGCGCCGGATCGTCATCGGGGAAGTGGATCAGGATGAAGTTTCCGACACTTGGCGTCACTTTCAAACCGATCCCGTTCAGCGCATTGCTGACGACCGGCACCCATTGCTCGTTGAAGAGCGCCGCCTCGTCGACATGCCGGCGGTCGCGGATCGCCGCCGAACCGGCCGAGATCGCCGCCGAATTCAGGTTGAACGGGCCGCGAACACGGTTGAGCGCGTCGACGATATGGGCCGGTCCGTACATCCAGCCGATACGCAGCGCCGCGAGGCCGTGGATCTTCGAGAAGGTCCGCGTCATCACGACGTTTTCATTGTCGGAGACGAGTTCGACGCCGGCCGAATAGTCGTTGCGGCGGACATATTCGGCATAGGCCGCGTCGATCACCAGCAGGACGTTTTTCGGCAGGCCCGCATGCAGGCGCTTGACCTCGGATTCCGGCAGATAGGTGCCTGTCGGATTGTTCGGGTTGGCGAGGAACACCATTTTCGTACGCTCGGTGACGCGTTCCAGGATGGCGTCGACATTCGCGGTGAGGTCCGTCTCGGGCGCGACGACCGGAACGGCGTCGTTCGCAAGGATCTGGATCTTGTAGACGAGGAAGCCGTGCTGGGTGAAAATCGCCTCGTCGCCGGGCTTCAGATAGATATGGGCGAGCAGTCCGAGCAGTTCGTCGGATCCGTTGCCGCAGATCAGGTTGTCCGGGTTGAGGCCATGCGCTTCGGCTATCGCCTTGCGCAGTTCGGTCGAGGCCCCGTCGGGGTAGAATTCCAGCGTTTCGGCTTCGGCCTTGTAGGCCTCGATTGCCGCGGGGCTGGCGCCGAGCGGGGACTCGTTGGACGACAGCTTGTGCAGCTTCACGCCCGCCTTCGCCTTGCTCTTGCCAGGCACATAGGCCGCGATCTCCAACACGCCGGAATTCGGGACGGGACGCTGCGGGGTTTCGGGCGCGGACATCGCTTTGGACTTTCCTGTAAAAAATGAGGTGCGGTTGCAGACCGCAGGGCAATAGCGCCAGCCCGTGCAAATGTCGAGAAGGTCGGTTCAGTCGATTGCGCGCGCGGCGCCCTGCGGGGCGAGCACGGGGACGAAGACGCGGCGCGACTGGCGGGCGGCGACCGGCAGGCCCTGGAACATGCGTTTGTGCGCCTCGATGATCAGCACGCCGGAAAAAACCGGCCAGAAACGCAATCCCATCCGTTCGATCTGGTAGGAGATACGCAACAGCGACCGGACCCTCACCGGCGGGAAGGCCAGCGCCTCGGTCATCGCGCCGGGGGTGAAATTCGCGTCGCGCAACAGCTTGGCGATCTGCCCGCGCGAGAAGGGCCGGCCGGTGCCGAAGGGCGTGTGCTCGAAGCGCGCCCACATGCCGCGCCGGTTCGGCACGACGAGGACCAGCTTTCCGTTCGGGGCGAGCACGCGCCAGGCCTCCATCAGCGTCTCTCGCGGATTTTCTGCATGTTCCAGCGCATGTACCATGAGGATGCGGTCGATGGCGGAATCGGGCAGCGGCAGTTCCTCGTCGAAGACCAGCGCCGAGCGCGACGGCCCACTGCGAGGCCATTTGATCGCGCCCTGCGCCGCCAGCATGAAGGACAGCGTTCGCTCCGTGTCGCTCTCGAACCGGTCGAGCCAGGGCCGCGCATAGCCGAGCCCGAGCAGCCGCTCGTTCGGCATGGGCGACCAGATGCGCGTCAGCCCCATACCGATGGAGCGCGTCGCCATCTCGCCGAGCAGGCTGTGATAGAAGCTGCGGATCTCAACGATATCCATATGCACTCTCGTCACGCTCCCGCCGGTTGCGTCCACCTCCGACAGGTGCAACAAATCCCGTCGCGGGGCAATGGCCGCCGTCACGAAAGGGAGAATGCCAAGGTGTTGCAGATCGAACAGTTCACCTGCCTGTCGGATAATTTCGGCGTGCTCATCCACGATCCGGAAAGCGGGCGGACGGCGAGCATCGACGCGCCCGAGGCCGCGGCGATCGTCGATAGGCTCGACGCTAAGGGCTGGACGCTGACGGACATCATGACGACGCATCACCATCACGACCATGTCGGCGGAAATCTCGAGCTCAAGGAGCGTTACGGCTGCCGCATCACCGGGCCGAAGGGCGAGGCCGACAAGATCCCCGGCATCGACGAGGCGGTCGGCGAGGGCGACGTGTTCTCTTTCGGCCCGTTCGATTTCGAGGTCTTCGAGACGCCGGGACACACCGCCGGGCATATCGTCTATTATTCGCCGAAAGCCGGGCTTCTGTTTGCCGGCGACACGCTGTTCTCGATGGGCTGCGGACGGTTGTTCGAGCGCGGCGCGCCGGAGATGTGGTCCGGGCTGAAGAAACTGAAGGCGCTGCCGGCGGAAACGATGCTCTATTGCGGTCACGAATATACGCTGTCGAACGCGCGTTTCGCGCTCTCCGTCGATCCGGACAACCACGCGCTTCAGGCGCGCGCCGCCACGGTCGAGCGGCTTCGCTCCGAGGGCAAGCCGACCCTACCGGTGCCGCTGGCGACGGAATACAAGACGAGTCCTTTCCTTCGACCCGACGATCCGGCGATCCGCACCCATCTCGGTATGGCGGACGCCAGTGACGAGGATGTCTTCGCCGAGATCCGCAAGCGCAAGGACAATTTCTGAGGCCGTCATGCAGAACCTTGCCGCCGAGCGGATAAAGAAGGAACTCGGCCTGAAGCCGCATCCGGAAGGCGGCTGGTATGCCGAATCCTTCCGCGACAAGGATGGCGCGGACGGGCGCGGGCATTCCACAGCGATCTATTTCCTGCTCGAGGCCGGCGACGTGTCGCATTGGCACCGTGTCACCGACGCGGCGGAAGTCTGGCACTTCTATGCCGGGGCGCCACTTGTGATCACCCTGTCGAAGAACGGCCATGATGCGCAGGCCTTCCGGCTGGGAGCCAATCTCTCGATGGGCGAGCGCCCGCAGATCGTCGTGCCCGCCAATTGCTGGCAGACGGCGACGTCGCTCGGCGCGTGGACGCTGGTCGGCTGCACCGTCGCGCCGGGCTTCGATTTCGCGAAATTCGAGCTCGCCCCGCCCGACTGGCGGCCGACGCCGCGCGCGCCACGGGGCGGCTAGGCCAGAAACACACCCAGCACGCCGAACAGGATCAGCACCTGCGCGGCGAAATAGGTGATCCAGACCGCAGGGCCGGCGAACTGCCGGAACGCGCTGTCGGGCTTCATCAGGAAGCGCTCCGCCGCGAGGATCGAGTCTGAAACCATGAAGCTCGCGGCGCCGGCGACGATCAGACCCGCGCCATTCCAAAGCGAAGCCAGCCCCATGATCAGGATCACGGCGACATAGACCGACACGGGCCAGCGCAATTCGCCGGTGACGGGAAACAGCCTGCGGCCCATGCCGAGCGCGATCGCCACCATGGCGACGCCGACAATCGCCAGCAGCCATTGCGGAAGCGCGTT
>Ga0209475_10002694_pt1 | contig 17461 bp, 12 predicted proteins | sample tdDd471_FD_187128 | JGI IMG/M metagenome (GOLD analysis project Ga0209475, IMG submission 187128) | Marine sediment microbial communities from the Atlantic coast under amendment with organic carbon and nitrate - tdDd47.1 (SPAdes)... | ecosystem: Environmental > Aquatic > Marine > Coastal >... | reverse complement strand
GAATATTACTTATATAAAACACTCTCTAATCTCTCATTTTGAGTCATGACTTTATGTACAGATTATCAATTGCGCTATTGATTGAAATGAACTTTAAATTTACATTAAGGATATATTATGTACAAGTATACAGGATCAAGGTGTTGATCTGCAGTAAAAACAATTAAAAAAGCGCAATAGTACCCGCGTATGTCAATCGAAATTGCTTTTGTAAATTTCCGTGGAGAATTTAGTTGTGATTACTATAATGCTTCAATCAATTGCTTTAGCATCCGGGGGACTGGTATCTGCCGGATCGATTACGATTGTCATTTTGTTGCTTATCTCGGATAAGGGCTGGCGCAATGGATTGGCTTATATGCTGGGTTACGTCGGTGCTTATACCGTGATTGGAATATCTGTCGTAGTATTGAGCTATCGGTATACAGAAAGCGCGAATATCTCAGGAAATCCCAATCCTATTTCTTCGCTTCTAATTATTAGTATGGGAATCTTGCTCCTATGGCTCACATTCCGCAATTGGCGAAAGCAGCCATCAATAGTAAAGAAAACACCACGCATATTTGCTATTTTAGATAAAATCACACCAATTAGAGCATTCATATTAGGTGTTGTGGTGACCGTCATCAATTTTAAGAATTTAGCGATCTTCTTATCATCCGTTTCTGTCTTGATAGAGAGCGATTTGCTTCTACCGTCAAAGATAATAATTGTGTTGCTTGATGTTCTTGTTTTTTGTATATCAGTTATCATCCCTGTGGGCATCTATATTGCTTTCCCCGAAGGTGCATATGAACGACTGAATTGGATTAAAGAAACGTTGGAACGCTATAGTCGACCTATCAGCATCTGGATACCACTTATTTTTGGCCTTATCTTTTTGATTCACGGCCTTAGAGGATTACTATGATTGAAAAGAAACCTCTTATCCTTTCGTTTAATACCATTCGTGCAACTGACTTACCTTTAGTCGGTGGCAAAGGGGCTAATTTAGGGGAGATGACTCATGCAGATTTCCCGATTCCATCCGGATTTTGCGTAACAACTATCGCTTTTCAACAGTTTATAGATGCTACCCCATCTATAGATGAACTATATAATTTGTTAGACACAGTAACTAGCGATGACATAGAAACAGCTCGTATTGTCGGGCAAAAAGTTCGTAATATCTTGCTTGAAGTCCCTATACCACAATCTATCGCCACTACTGTCAAACAGCATTGGCGGGACCTAGGTAGAGATCAGGCATATGCTGTTCGTTCCAGTGCAACCGCAGAGGATTTGCCAGATGCATCATTTGCTGGTCAACAAGATACCTATCTTAATATTATAGGAGAAATAGCCTTACTTGATGCTATTCATCGTTGTTGGGTTTCACTTTTCACCGATAGAGCTATTTTGTACCGTTGTCAGAATAATTTTGCGCATCGAGATGTTCAACTATCTGTGGTTGTACAACAAATGGTCATGTCAGAGGCATCGGGCATTCTATTTACAGCAGATCCGTTAACTGGTCATCGGCACACAGTTTCAATTGACGCGAGTTTTGGCTTAGGTGAAGCCTTAGTCAGTGGGATTGTTTCGCCTGATTCCTATCGAGTTGATAAGCGTAGTAAAACAATTATTGACCGTCAAATTGCAGATAAGCAGATTGCCATTTATCCTGAAAAAGATGGTGGTATTCGTCAAGAAACATTAAATGAATCACAACGGCATCAAACAGTATTACGTGACGAGCAAATTCTGAATCTAGCAGTTTTGGGCAGTCGCGTTGAAGCGCATTACGGATCACCACAAGATATTGAATGGGCAATTGTAAAAGATAAGATTTATCTATTACAGGCTCGCCCCATCACCTCGCTTTATCCGGTTGACGAACTAAAATCACCTGATGATAGTTTGCATATCTATTTTAGTATGGGGCATCAACAAAATATGACCAACGCGATGTCTACATTAGGGGCATCCACCATGCAATGCATCATCCCCACCGGACACCCGAAGAATAGCATGGTTGAGAATGTTTATATGAAAACAGCTGGCGGACGGCTTTTCATCAATTTAACACCATTATTGCGTCACCGTGTATTCAAACGAATAATACCCCGTGTTATCGCTCAAATGGATGCCTTAGCACCGAAATCTCTGCAGTTGGTGATGCAACGTCCAGAATTTGATGGGCCACACGGGCTTTCCTTCCCTATCTCTGCTATAACGGGTATTTTTCGTTCACTGTATCGGGTACTCAAAGCATTATGGTGGCAGGATTTAACGGGTATTGTCGATGATGTTGATAGGCATATTACGGATTATCTGAGCCAGATAGAAAAAGAACTTTACGAGAAAGAATCGAGGCAGGAGCAGATACGCTATATTAGGGACGTGCTATATTCGATTCACCGTCTGGCACTCTACTGGTTCCCCTATGGTATCGCTGGCGAACTATCCAAACGTCTGATTGCTCGAGTTGGACAACCCTGGCAGGATGAGGTCGATTTTGATGCGATCGACCTAGGTCTCTCTGGAAATGTTGTAACCGATATGAATTTGGCGCTGGGTGACCTAGCAGAAATTGCACGTCAATCCCCGCAACTTACTGCTTTATTCGATGAACTAAACCATGATAGTCGCGCATGGTTATTACAAGCACAGGCGCTTGAGAATAGCACACCCTTTATGGAAGCATGGAACAAATTCCTCGAACAATACGGTTCACGTGGTTCAGCAGAAATTGATATCATGACTCAGCACTGGTACGAAGAACCACTCCAACTCTTACAGGTTATTGCCAGCTACCTCAAAAAAGAAAAAGGAAGCCAGCGCACGCAACATCGTCGGTTGATCGATGCACGCGAAACAGCCGTTAATACACTCCTCGAAAAATCAAAACAAGGAATTGGCTTGCGTCATCGCATCATAAAGCGATTGGTGCATGTTATTTCCAATGCAGGGATTTTCCGCGAACATCATAAATTTGTCGTGATTCGATTTTTGCGGATCGCAAAAGATATCGTGAAGCAAACAGCTAGCGAATTGGTGGCAGATAAACGACTCCAATCGCCGGATGATATCTGGTTCTTAACTTGGACGGAATTGCTAAACCTCTATGGAAACCCAGATTTTGATGCAATTCAATTAACTCAGAAACGCCGGAAACAATTCCAGCAATTTCAAAAACTCACGCCTCCTCTAATTATCACCAGTGATGGCGAAAGCCCTGTGGTGAAATATACCCTTGTAGATGCACCAGAAGACGCACTTATCGGTAATCCAGTATCATCAGGTGTGGTCGAAGGAGTAGTTCATATAATCCGTGACCCACAGACCGAAACACTCGAACCCGGGGAAATCTTGGTAGCGCCTTTTACTGACCCCGGCTGGACACCGCTCTTCATCAATGCTGGCGGACTAATTATGGAAGTTGGTGGACTGATGACCCATGGTTCGGTTGTTGCCCGCGAATACGGAATACCAGCCGTTGTTGGGGTTCGAGATGCCACCAAAATACTTAAAAACAATCAAACCGTTCGTGTTGATGGCAATCGTGGTATTATCGAAATACTTCCTTAGTTAATGGAAATAAATGCCGTGTATATTCCGCAATGCCAACAGGCCATCTCAAGTTTTGGAATATGAAATTTTCAACTATTATGATTTTCCTGCTTTCAATTCTCCATTAAGATGGGGACAATCCATCTGCTCGAACGAAATCAAATATATAAACCAAGGGCAATGCAAATATTAAATAAACATCAGTTTTATAGTTGCTAACCGCGTACCTGCTAGATATACTTTACCTATGATGATGCCAATTTTAGCAACCAAATTATATATTCCACTATCCCGTCGCAAATCAGTTGAACGTACTCGATTGATTGAGCAATTGAATGACGGCTTTGACCGTAAACTGATCCTGATTACGGCTCCCGCTGGTTTTGGTAAAACAACCCTGACCAGCGAATGGATTGCCCAATTAGATTGTCCAGTTGCATGGTTATCCCTTGATGAAAATGATAGCGATGAAACGCGCTTTCTAGCTTATATTATTGCCGCCTTGCAAACGATTGAACCTCAAATCGGTGCAAGTCTAGCCGAAGTGTTACAAGCACGACAATTGCCGTCGATTGACCAATTATTAACAACACTTCTTAATGACATAACAATACTATCTGACGACTTTGTATTGATATTAGATGATTACCATGTCATCGAGAATGCAACAATAGATAAGGGAATAACTTTTCTGCTCGATTACTTACCGCCAAATATGCATCTTGTCATTATGACGCGCGAAGACCCACCCTTACCCCTGTCACGCCTACGTGCCCGAGGACAGTTGACCGAAATTCGAGCTTCGGATTTACGATTTTCTGGGGATGAAGTAAGTGAATTTTTTGACCGTGGAATGGGAATCCAACTATCAAAACAAGATATAGCAACATTAGAAGCACGGACAGAAGGCTGGGTTGCTGGATTGCAGTTGGCAGGTCTGTCCATGCAAGGGGCAAAAAATATCACAGACCTTATCCAGTCATTTAGTGGGACACATCATTTTGTGCTGGATTACCTTGTTGAAGAAGTTTTACATCGTCAACCCGATCATATACAAACCTTTCTATTACATACATCTATTCTAAAGCGATTAAGTGGAAACTTATGTGATGCTCTTATGATGGATGATGGTGTATCAGGTCAGGATATTCTAGAGACAATTCATCAAGCAAATCTCTTTCTCGTACCCCTCGATAATCAACGTCAATGGTATCGTTATCACCATCTGTTTGGTGATTTGCTCCAACAACGGTTGCATCAACAACTAGACGAAACACACATCAAACAATTGCATCACCGCGCAAGCACATGGTATGACCATCAAAACTTACGCACCGAGGCCATTTACCATGCGCTTGCCGCAGAGGATTTCGAACAAGCAGCTAGTTTGATAGAGCTGGTCTGGTCGGAAACCCATTCAACGTCCTTTCACTCTCCCGCTCAACGAAAATGGATGGAAGCAATCCCATATGATGTACGCCGCCACCGCCCCGTGCTTAGTACAGGTTATGCTTGGACACTCTTAGATTTTGGTGAATTGGACGCTGTTGATATGTGCTTGCGCGATGCTGAACAATACTTTGACCTTGACCCATCAATGGATGACTTAGCATCTGACATGATCGTTATCGACGACGTTGCCTTTCAACAGTTACCAGCCACCGTTGCCGCCGCTCGTACCTATCTGTCTATGGCGATGGGTAACATACCTGATGCAATCCACTACGCACAGCGCGTCCTAGATCTTTCATCAGACGATGAATTACACCAACGCGGTATGGCGTCATCCTTGCTTGGACTCGCCAATTGGTGGATTGGAAACCTCAGTGCGGCATATCAGTCCATGCGTGAGGGTATGGCAATCATGCATAAAATGGGGAATGTCAGTTTCGCACTGAGTAACACGTTCGGTATGGCGGATGTACAAATTGCACAAGGTCGACTCCGCGACGCTATAGTGACTTATGAACAATCCATGGAGGTTGCAAAAGCGCAGGAGGGCACGGTTCAGGGTGTTGCAGATTTGTTGATGGGATTAGGTGATCTGTATCGTGAACAAAATGATCTGGAATCTGCACAGGCATATTTGCGGGACAGTGAAAATCTTGGTGAGCAAGCGAAATTACCCAATTGGCGTTATCGCTTCTGCTTGATACAGTCCCGAATGATGAGAACATTGGGCGACTTAGATGGCGCGCTTGACTTGCTAAATGAAGCAGAAAGTATTTATTACGTCACACCTGTTCCAAATGTGCGCCCTACAGCGGCATATAAAGCCATTATCTGGATTGAACAAGGGCATATCGATAAAGCACTTGCATGGGCATATGAACAACATCGGTCGCTTGATGCTGAAGTAACTTATTTGAATGAATTCGAGTTAATGGTGCTGGCACGAATCTATATCGTCCAATATCAGCAGAACAATGCTAGTGTTCCGATATATGAGGTCGAAAATTTGCTCATGCGATTACTTGAAGCTGCGGAATTGGGTCAACGCAATGGTAGTGTTATTGAAATCTTGATTTTACAAGCACTCTTACAGCGAGTTCTTAACAATACAGGGTCTGGATTGGTTGCATTACAACGCGCCTTAGGTCTTGCAGAACCAGAGGGCTACAGTCGCATTTTTATAGATGAAGGAGCACCGATGAAGGAGCTTCTCGCCAAAACCCATACCCAGAATGGCGCATCAACCTATGTCAACACACTACTGGCAACATTTGAAAACAATCAAAGCACACCACGCCTCACATCATCCCAATCGCTTATCGAGCCGCTAAGCGAACGAGAACTCGAGGTATTACAGCTCATTGCAGATGGACTTTCGAATCGAGAAATTAGTGAGCGATTGTATCTTGCCCTCAGCACTGTTAAAGGTCATAACCGCAATATCTTCGACAAACTTGGTGTTAAACGTCGCACAGAAGCAGTGGCGCGTGCCAATGAATTAGACCTACTTTAGTGCCTAAAAACCTCAACTAATACTTGTTTGACGACTTACAATTCTATGACACAACTGAAATTGATTCTGATGCCTAATCGCCCTAATCTGGAACAGTCGTCTGTGATCCTAGATATACAGCCTCAATCTCTACTTATTGCAGGATAGCTTTCAACCAAAACAATACCTCCAAACAGTACTTTAGTAGCTCCACGACAATACCATTTAATCGATATGCTATTAACAACTTAATCATAATGAAAGGACAACAACATGCTTTCTATCAACCGTTCTATAGTAGCAATTTTAATCATACTCATATTGTCGATGACTGCCACAGCACAGCAGTTTGTGAAAGAAGATAACAGTGGCTTACGTCCTGATGCTCCACAATATGCATTGCGGGGAGATCACGTCGTCGGCACTCAAGATTTAATCATTGATGATGTCGAGATGCCATTGGAAATTACAGTTTGGTATCCAGCATTGAATCCTGACAATGTAACCGAATCTATCGATTATCCATACGTTGTTAAAATGGGGATGCCAGACATGGACGCGACAGTTGCAGGGCAAGCAATCGCTAATGCACCCTATAACCTTGAAGATGGTTCATACCCGCTAGTGATTGTATCTCCCGGTTTTCTACTGGGACGTACCAATTATGCTTGGCTAGCAGAACATCTTACCTCCCACGGTTTTGTTGTTATTGCTCCTGAACATCATGAACAACTTGATGAAACCTTGAGTGATTTCTCGAAGTCAGCTATTCTACGCCCTCAAGACATAACAGAGGTACTGGATTATGTTGATACACAGGTTGTTGACGATGGATTATTTGCCGGTTTAATTAACACTAATCAGGTTGCTGTGATTGGACATTCATTAGGTGGTTATACATCACTGGCAATTGCGGGCGCACAATTAGACCTTGCCTTCATGGCTAACCTCTGTGCAGATGCTGAACAAGCCGCTGATCCCAATGCTTGGTTATGTGGATTAATTCTTCCCTATGTATCCGATATGGCTGAACTCGCTGGGCTGGATTCCGTTCCTGAAGAACTCTGGGATTCAATGAACGATGATCGCATTGATGTCATTATTCCGATGGCAGGTGATGCCTATATGTATGGTGAACTTGGATTAGCCAGTATCACAATTCCAGTAATGGCTATCGGTGGTACATCAGATACAGGCACTCCCTATGCTTGGGGCACTCAACTAACATTTGACCATGTATCTAGCTCAAATAAAATTCTTGTTGGATTAGAAAACGCGGAACACATGGTTTTCGGCAGTACCTGCGAAGCCTTACCGTTCTTCACGGAAATTGGTTTCTATGAGATGTGTTCTGATCCTGTATGGGATATGAATCGTGCACATGATTTGGTGAATCACTTCGCCACAGCGTTCTTGCTAGCAGAGCTGAAACAAAATACTGATGCCGTTGCAACACTCGCACCTGATGCAGTGACATTCATCGGTGTTACTTACGACGCACAAGGATATTAATCTCGAGATGTTTCAAGGGCAAGCCAATAGTGTTTGCCCTATTTCACATCACCAAGCTAGGAAATAACAACAATCTCCAACAAACGTCACTTAAGCAAAATCACGACCTACTAAACAAGGACAAATCACAAAAGGGTCGCTGATCTGAGACCACATCCCAAACACGCGATAGTCAAAAAATAATGTAGAACATTAACTGAATCTGCTATATGAGGAAGAAATGAACAAAGAGTCTAAATACAGGCTCTCTGTTTCGGGTAACTAAGAATGAGATAGCATTGACACAATAATTTGTTCACCGATTATCAACCATATCACATTGTAAAATGATCAATCTGTTTTGAGTGCTAGAACAGGGATCATACGAGCGGCACGAAACGCCGGATATAAACCTGCCACAATCCCGATGCATGTTGCCAGTACCAAAGCAACTACGGCAAGTTCAGTCGGAATCGATACCACGGTATCGCCTAGTGTTGAAATATCCACGGGTAAAAAGTCGATGCTCACATCTGAACTGGCTAAATCTGATAAACCTTGATTAAGCAGGTATTGCAGAAGGTACGAGATACCCAAACCAGATAGCCCCCCTGTTAGCCCAACCAATCCAGCCTCAAACAAAAAGATCGTCAAAACATCTTGATCGGTTGCACCAATTGCTTTCATCAGCCCGATTTCACTGGTGCGCTCAAGGATTGCCATTGTCATCGTATTGGCAACACCAAAGGCGGCGACTAGCAAAGCCACTCCCCCCACACCACCCAACATCAATCCCATCGTGCCAAAGAAGCTATTGAGTTGGGATAGGTACGACCCACTTCCAGATGCATTATAACCCAAGTCAGTAATAGCATCCATGACATCGCCTGCGGTTGTGCGGTCAGTCGCTTGCACTACAACGCGATCGTATTCTAAATCTTCAAGATCAATTTCTTCGCCAGACAGCCTTTCATTCAAATCGATAACTGTTGTCAGTGACATGAAGATGTAGTAGTCGTATGATGTCCCTGCTTCGAAAACACCATTGATTTCTAGTGGGACATCACGCGACTTATCCCCTGAAACGACTTCCAGTTCAATGTTGTTTGCCATGACATCGACTGTTGTTGCAATATACTCTTCAGCATCTTCATCAAGAAAGCTCTCGGTCACTGTCTGCCCCATGACAACGACGTAATTGGTATCCCCTTCCAGTGACAAGTTGCCTTCAGACATGGTCAAGCCAAGGTCAGCTAATTTATCAGCTTCAAGCCCATAGATCTGTGCAGACCCTACCCAATTGCCTGTAGTAAGTTGCACCTGACCATCCAATCGCAACATAGGAATTATAGATTTGACATCATCAAGTTCTGCTAATTCTGCCAGCGCATCCGCATCTAACGTTGGGCTAGTGCTACCGGGACGAAAACTAGCCGTAATGGTGACTTGTGTTAAGGTTGCGTCATCACCAATACTGGACTCAGCCGCCGTCTGTAAACCCTGTGTGAGTGCAATCAAAAGGACAACGGCAGCAGTTCCAATCATGACCCCACCCGCAGTCATCGCCAGACGAGCACGTGCGCGGAGCAAATTATGAACAGCAAGATTCATGAGTTCATAGAGCATGTTTAACCACCCAATCCTAGAAATCCAAGCAATAGGCGACCAACCAGATTTTCATCAGTCGTTGTTTCAGTTTGGGCGGGCGATTGCATGTTCGGGCGACGTTGCGTGTCTTGTGCTTCCTCTTCGACATTACCAGTGAATTCAGTGGTAAATGTTCGTATTTGATTAAGGTCATCAATGTAGACAACTTCCACCACTAGCGTATAAGTACCGGGTGCATCTGGCTCAAAGGTAACGTTCTCGGTCGTGTCGTCCTCACCACTTAAGACTTCCAGCAAAATGACATCACCATCTGTCACAGTCAGATTGATGCCAGAGACATGGACTTCGGTTGTCGTGACATCGTCACTCCCTAGATTGGCAATGTTCAATGAACTCGTATATGATTCACCGACTGTTAATGGATCATCCAATTCATTTTCTTGCGTGATACGCAGTAACGGTGTTGTATTGACGATCAAACTGGCATTGAGTGATTGTTCAATATTAGTATTATCAGCACGATATTGCACAGTCATCTCAAGGGTGTAGATGCCACTGATTAAATCATTGTTGACGATGAAATCCTGTGACGTTGTCACAGTCTCACCAGCCAACAAATCACCGAGAAGCACCGTACCACCGCCACCGAAAGGTAAGAAGTTATCATCAACTGATATTGAAGTGGTAACACTATCCGATGATGAAGAGCTTGAAATCGTCACAGATCCAAATGTGAGCAACATATCCGACATATCAATTGCACCCGCATTTTGCAATGTGAGGTTGAACGTAAATTGTTGTCCGGGTGTCAGTTCATTGACCCCACTATCATACGATTGCAATAAAAGGATGGGGGATTCTTCGTCCACTTCCTCGATTTGGAGTGAAATACTTGCTGTTGATTGTGAGACTTCATCATCTTGCAAGTAACTGATAGACAAGGTCTGCGCCTGTGTTCCAGCTTCTGTATCACTGCTAACGATCAAAGGCATAACAACGGGAACGGTTGAACCTGCCGGAATGTCACCGAGTGCAAATGAATTGCCTTGCGCCCCCGCAATTAACACACCATCACTTACCTGAACAAGAACTTGTTTTGCAGTTTCTGTACCTGTATTTTTGAACAATGCCTGAACGATCACACTATCTCCCGGATAGGCGACATTCGGTGTCACCAGATAACTATCAAGGATAATCTGTGAGTCACCCGTTTCTTCTTCTAGAATCGTTACACTGAGATTGGCTGAATTGCTATAGGTTGTGCCCGTTTCATCATATGAGGTCATCGTTATCGGGATTGTTGCTATACCTTTGGTTAGAGAAGTGGATGACGTTACAGATAACGACGCGGCATAAGACTCATATGGATCAATATCATACAAGGTCACGCTGGCTTGCCCATTGGCTGGTGCAAACTCCGAACTATTCAACGTAACAACAACACCTTCTGCCGTCCGTGCGCCCACGTTGTATACATCAAAGGTCAATGTAGTTGTATCACCGGGCAAAATGCTAGCAGGATATGCGCTAAAATTCCGTACAGTCAAGTTGGGTTGTCCGGGGACAGCGGTTGCTTCCACATCTTCTTCATAGACCCGTAACTTATTGGATGAGGTATCGCTACCATTAGTTGGGTCATCGACTTCAATAGCATATGTACCGGATGCAATAGTCGTGGGTAAAACTGATGTCATGGCTGTGTCATTAATATATGTTGTCTGCAAGAATCCATAGCCATCCAGACGTACAGTGGTCTGTTCCGTAAAATTGGAACCGATAATTGAGAGAGTGCCTGCCACACTATTGGTCCATGTAGTTGGCTCGGTATACGACACATTCAGCTCTAGTGTGACTGTTTCCGTAGACAGAACCGTTACGCTAACGGTACTACTATCATCATCGGTATCGTCAACAATCATCGTCGAAATTGATGTTGGGATACTGGTTGGTACAATCGTCGGCGTAGAAGTTGGTACAGTCGTCGGCGTATCCGTCGGCACCATTGTTGGGGTTGATGTTGGTACAGTCGTCGGAACAGTCGTCGGTGTAGAAGTTGGCAACTGTGTTGGTTCTACTGTTACAACTTCTGCCTTAGCAATATCAGCTCCTGTTGTTATTATTTCCTCAGCAACTTGAGCTTCGCCCTCGCTTGTATCCTGTGCATTGGCGAACGTCATGGAGAACGATAACACAAGCAACAACACAAACACTATACGTGTTCTAAATTTGAATAAATTATGCAACATGTTCATGAGGTGTCTTTCTTTCTGCTGTCAAATAATCATCAACGATCGCGCCATCCTTCAGATGAACCATGCGATCCGCATATTCAGCGATGCCGGGATCATGCGTTACAACTACAATGGTTTTTTTGAACTTTGAACTAAGCATCCGCAACAATTTCAAGACAGTCTGTCCGGATTTGCTATCGAGTGCCCCCGTCGGTTCATCTCCCATGATAATTGGCGGTTGGTTGAATAAGGCACGGGCAATTGCTACCCGTTGTTGTTGACCACCGGATAATTGCGATGGTCGATGGTCGGCACGGTCACCCATGCCCAACGACTTTAGCAAAGACATTGCCCGTCGTTCGCGAACATTTTGTGGGATACCGAGAAACACCCCCGGCAACCCGACATTTTCCAAAGCGTTCAGGGTCGGCACAAGATGGAAACTTTGAAAAACAAATCCGATGGTTTCGCTACGGAAGATCGCCAGTGATTTGTTATCAAGGCGACTGATGTTGTGTCCAGCAACTTGGATTTCTCCTTGTGTGGTATAGTCCAATCCGCCCAATAGATACAACAATGTGCTTTTGCCAGAACCACTTGGGCCCATGATTGAAATGAATTGTCCCTTTGGAACTTGTAAATCGATCCCTTTTAAGATCATCAATTGTTCTTGTCCGACATCGAATGATTTGACAATCTGTTTTGCTTGTATCATGTTCATTATTTTCATCTCCATTAGTTTCGTGGTCCGCCGCCTCTATCACTGGGAGGTTCACCACCTCCGAAGTCGCCAAATGTTTGCTGTGTGGTTGTAGTTTGTGTAGACTCGTTGTTAGAGGTGTCTTCTTCTACTTCGGTTACAGTCTGTGGAAGTGGTTCAACGGTTATGATTGGGTCGCTGATAAATGCTGGAACACCAGTTGAGATGATAATCCAAAGTACCAGAATCAAGATGACAATCGGGCGTTTACCACCCAATGCATAGCGTGCCCCCAAATAGAGTAAGGCGATATTCCATACCCAGAATAAGGTCAGATTACTAGTAAACGTCGCAATAGCATTCTGCATACCTACAGACAAGTCACCATATCTGTCCCAGTAATCGAGGAGCACTGTTAAACCTAATGTGCCACCTTCCCCACCCGATGTGAAAAATAGCTGGCGTAAAATCAACATCAGTGCGAGCGGTAGACTTGCCCAGACAGCAATCTGAAAACTCCGGCCCAAGTTCGGCGTGTATCCCCGTGCCATGGTCACTAGGCACAATAACAATGCTTGTCCCGTCCATATCACCAATAAGTCGGTTGCGGCGAGCAGCGCGGTCATGATAGTTGGGGTTTCATCAGTTGAGTCGGTTGTTGTCGTTGACAAAGAAACCGGTGATGTACCTTCATCAGCTGACTCTAAGGCAACGCGGTCAAACGCCGGAGCCTGTACATTCTGGATAACAACAGCGGTCGTGAATGTTCCTGTTTGTTGATTAGATGTACTTAATCCGACAACCAACAATATCAGCATTGCAACAAATAACCAATGTTGTGTACGGGGGAGCTCATGAAAAAATGTTCTTGGTTGCATAAAGACACTATTTACATGCTTGATAATCCCACCCGTAGACCGATTTCGAGATATAGCAGTTGATACTTTCGTCATAATTACCTCTTCAATTTACAGTCGCGGTATGGTTTTGATAAGTTCATGTGTTTACCTCTCATTCACATGAGTGAAGTCATAATCTCTATACCTCTATCATGCTAGAGAATTGTGCAGAATATGTGCAGATAAGATGCAGATTGTGCAAATTTTGCAGATATAATCATGAAAATGCGCGAGAAATGAACGAAGGGGCAATATTATTCACTCTCTGTTTCAAGTAAATAAGGATGAGGATAGGGCGGAATATAATCCCTGACTTGTTCTCCACTTACTAAATGAGTAGTATCAAGATGCGAACAACACCCCAGAACCGTTGTCAGATTTAGGATTGTTGTGAACCGATATATCGTTTCATATCCTATTACCTGATTACAGTTGACAAATCTGTTAGGTATCCTTGCCATTGGTCAACATATGTGATGTTTGCCAGCCAGATGGTACACTTTCGATGTAAACAGACCGACTGGGAAGAGCGATAATCAAGCCCATATCGGCAATAAGGCGCATTAGCTCAAGGTTGATTTTCTCCTTTTCCTTCATCCAATCATACCAGTCCGATAGATCTATATAGCAGCGTACCAGCACGTCCAGAGAACTCGTGCCCAATTCTTTGAAGATAATTTGTATGGTGTCGCTGTCCACGTGTTCACGTTGGATAAGCATATCCTGCCCACGTTCCAACAACTCCTCCATCTGATCAGCAGTTGTGGAATAGGTGACCCCAAACTCAATGTCAATCCAACGCTTCGAGAGGCGAGACCAGTTGGTAATCGCAGAGTTGGCAATTGTACTATTGGGTATCGTGACGATAGCCTGATCAAGTTGTCGAATGCGTGTCGAGCGCCATCCAACTTTTTCAACAATGCCCGTTGCATCTGGAGTGACAATATAGTCACCGATTGTGAATGGATTATCACTAACAACCATACCAAAGCCAAAGAGATTGGAGAGTGTTTCTTGAGCCGCTAACGCAATTGCCAGCCCTCCTATTCCCAGACCAGTGACAATACCAGCAACATCATAACCCCAGACCTCAATCATTAAGGCAGCAGCAAGGATACTCAAGATCAGTTGGAACACTGTGCGGATAAATGGCAGAAGTTGATCATCAATGTGCATACTCGTGAGTTCGGCAACGCGCTGGGTAGAATATGCGAGAATGTTAATCATCTTAAACAAAACAATAAATACTGCAAGAATAAAAAGGGATCGCGACAGATTGTCAACGAATACAACAATAGTGGAATCAATTTCAAGAATGTGCGCAGTCATAAATAACCAGATACCAAACAGAACAAGTCTAGAAGGCTGTTCAATGGTCGAGGCAAGCGCATGATCCCACTGCATTCCTGTTCTTGTCACAGCACGCTTGATTGGCTTGGTCACGAGCCAGATCAGGACGCGTCGTAGCAACCAAGATAATATCAATACCAGAACGACCAACAGAATTCGAAGAAGTGTTTCACGGCTATCCGGTGGAATCCGCTTAAGTAGGTCTACAATGAAGTTCACGGATCATACTCCTCATCATTCTAATGCCATATGCTAGTATCTGTAGTCAGTTATGTAGGATGATTATATTGTTATCATTATGCAGGATATGCAGTTAGGGCAGTGATTCTAAGTTCTCAAAAATCAAAAACGCGGGGCATCATGTATCCCTGCGTTTTTTTGGTGTATTGCTTTTGTGTGTTCAGCAGTTGCTCATGTATTACACCATCTAGTCAAGTCGTTGACAACAAGCACTGAATGCTTTGTGCAGTTGCTGTTATTCGATGGTATCATCGTAGGCATCAGTTCGATATTCGTCGCCGTATGTCTTTGGTTTACGCTTGGTTTTGCCGTTTGAACGCATCTGATACAGTATGAACAATGCACCAACCATACATAACAAACCAAGAATGGTGGTGAAATTCGTTGCTGATCCGATCAATCCGCCAAAGAACATTGTCATAAAAAATATGCCCATAAACGGAGCGGCAAGCCAGCCGATACCCATCATGCCACCATACCCAAACATTGGGAACGGATGTGGCATTCTACCTCCAGGTCTACCGTGCATTCCATGACCACGAGGTCCTCCAATTCTGCCGGGACCACCGGGGCTGCCATGACCACCGGGTCTACCATGTCCGCCGTGCATTCCCATTGTATTTTCTCCTAGTTGCTAATTGTTAAATGCATTTCCTTATATTCTTATGATGCCAGAGAAATATGTAGAACTTGTGCAGATGGCGTGCAGATTATGCAGATTTGGCAATAAGCCAAAATCATACGGAAATAAAAACAGGGACATGGTTTGCCCCTGCATTCCCTTTCATATGTCTCTAGGGGATTTACTATAGTGAACCTAACGCTTCTTCTAATGCTTCAACTGCCACGCCCAGTTGTTCGGCTGCCGTTTCAAAATCGGGACCCTCACCAGGTTCACCCATTGCTTCGAGCAATGCATCTTCCGTCACACCTAATTGCTCCGCAGCAGCAGCTAAATCCGGTTCACCTTGTACCTCAAGTTGCGTATCTTGTGGTTCGCTTTGTATAAGGGCTTCTTCACTTACTAATTCCAATGTATCGGGGTCATCTCCAATAGACGGATCAGCCACACCACCACTCACACAACGGACATAGTTATAAACACGGATATTATCCAATTGCGGTCCATTGCCTGTCGGGTAGTCATCGGGATCGCCTATTATCGGATCACTTCGTAATGCACCCGCACCATGTACATCAACCCAGCCACCCTGCTCTTCGTCATAGCCAAGAGCGCGTCCAAATGCAACATAATTTGCTGACAGGACATCATCAGGAAAGGTGAAGCCGATGAGGGTTGTACTACTCCAGAAGAAGGGATAATCTGCTTGTCCGCCTTCATTGACAATTTCCGTCGTATTGAAAATCGGATCAATCGCTGGGGAATTGGTTGCATCAGGTGAGCGACTATAGTCAACAATACTGTGTAGTTCCTTGACATTCGGCAAACGCCAATCATCCGAACCACCAAGTGATAGGGTTTCACAATAACTCAGAGCATCATCCCAGAGTAAGCCCGCACCGTTATCATTCTGCATCCATGTCAGACCTGTGGCTTCATCAGTAATCGTGCTGTCACCATTGTCAACGAAGTTATTCTCACCATAGTTATCACTACCGCGTACGAACTGTGCAAAATAACCACCGGATGGATTGAAGCCTTCAAGTCCATAGCATTTGATGCGACCATCAGAGAAGTTGAAACCAAAGAAACAGCTTGAATCTCCATAAACCGTCGACGTATAAATATTGCTGGTCAACCATTGTGTATCGACAACACGATTGCCACCACTTTCAATGCCATCCCGATACACAAAGTAATCCGTATCAAAAAATGGAACCACCCCATCATCTGTACTACTTCCACTATACAATGCTAGCGATAAAAGCTCTTTAACGGTCGGTAAACGCCAGTCATCGTATCCCGCGAAGCTATACGCTTCAAGCAGTTCTATTGCGTCGGTATAAGTGGTCTTGTCACCCTGATCTTGAATCCACATCAAACCTGTATTGAGGTCCGTGATCGTGCCATCACCATTGTCTTGATAAGCAGGTTGCAACCCTGCATACTGAGCATCTTGCCCGACGAATATCTCACCACACTCAATCGCTTCTTCATCAGAAAAACACCATGTCTGGTCGGTATCGACGATTGTGTAGGTCAGGTCAGTTTGGGCACTGGCGGTGATTGAGACTGCCAGCGAGCATAGTATTGTGAATAGTGTCAGTATCGGTACTCGTTTGTGATTCATATGATTCGTCCTTTCTTTTTGATTCGAGATCAGCGACACGTCAATTGATATTTTGCAATTTATCGTTTTTTACAAGGCTTCTCCAGTTAAACCTGATGAGGAAACTGAAGAAGCCAATTGAAGAGAAACTTATTCACCTTGTGGAGGTTGTCCATCTTGTGGAGGTTGACCATCTTGTGGAGGTTGATTCGTGT
>Ga0209475_10002693_pt1 | contig 17462 bp, 14 predicted proteins | sample tdDd471_FD_187128 | JGI IMG/M metagenome (GOLD analysis project Ga0209475, IMG submission 187128) | Marine sediment microbial communities from the Atlantic coast under amendment with organic carbon and nitrate - tdDd47.1 (SPAdes)... | ecosystem: Environmental > Aquatic > Marine > Coastal >... | reverse complement strand
ATGAAAAGCAAAGTAGTTTTTATTTTAATCTCAATTGTTTTTTTTATTACTCAATCAAGTTGTAGCACCTTACAAGAAAATCAATCTACTCAACATGTAGGTGTTTTTTTACCTTGTAGTTCACCGGCACGATGGTTAACTGAAGGTATAGAAATAAGATCAATTCTAGAAGATAAAGGTTATGCAGTTGAGCTTTATTATGCAAATAAGGATAGTTTAATACAAAAAAAGCAAATTGAAGAAGCTGTAAGATCAGGTATAGATGCTATGATTGTTGCTGCTGTAACTCCAAAGGATATAATCAAACCACTTGAATTCGCATCAAGTAACAATGTTAAGATAATTGCATATGATAGGTTGTTAACTAATACCGAATCCGTAAGTTATTTTGTTGGATTTGATAATTTCCTAATTGGAGAACATCAAGGAACCTCTTTAGTTGAAGGTTTACGATCTAAAGGTGATGGGCCTTATAACATTGAGATTTTCGCTGGATGTAACCAGGATGGAAACGCTATTTATTTTTATGAAGGTGCTATGAGCATTATTCGCCCTTTAATAAAAAATGGTGAAATAAATATAGTGTCAAATCAAGTACTATTTAATGATGTTTGCATTGAAAACTTCTGTAGTAACGCAGCTAGTAAACGAATGGAAGGATTATTATCTAAATACTATTCAAATGGTATTGTACTTAATGGTGTATTATCACCTAGTGATTCTATATCTATTGGTCTTATAAATGTTTTTGATAGTACTAATTCATTCTCACATGATAACTATCCTGTAATAACTGGACAAAATGCTGAGATAAATAATCTTATTGCCATAACCAATTCAAAACAACATTCTACAATATTTAAAGATTCAAAGTTACTTGCTCAAATGGCATCAAGCATGATAATTGCAATTCTAAATGATGAAATACCAGAAATTAATGATTCGTCATCATTTCATAATGGGATTAAAATAGTCCCTACTTTTTTATGCGAACCAGTTTTAATAACAAAAGATAATTATGAAAATATATTAATTGAAACTGGTCACATTAGATATGAAGAAATTTTTGCAAACGAATAAAAAAGTAATAAAAACTTTGAAGCTGTTTCTACACCTTTCTTAGCTTAACAACAGACAAATAGCTACCCGCTAACCAAAATAGTGTTACTATAAATAAAGATATTAGCTGCTGAGGATTATTATAACAATTCATTAAATATGTCCCTGGTAATATTCTTCCTATGCTCATTGCCAATGTTGACCATGTGGGTAATGGCATTGTTATTGAAGAAAATAAAATTACTATTATAGATACACTTGTACCTAGAACTACTAATTGTGATAAATTTGCAACTAGTGTATTAACGAGCAATGAGATAGAGCATATACTAATTAAAAACAATACCATTCCTAAACTAATGTAAATAGTATAAATAAATTTCAAATTTAGAAATACAGATAAAAATATTACTAATGGTATAAAAAATATAAAACTAACAATAAAGCTGGCTAATTGAGACCCTAATAATAGTATAATTGTGTTAATATTAAATGATTTAAATCTGTTTTGAAGACTAGTTTTTCTTATATTAAATATCCATTCTCCTGATAGCATAATGGCAAATATAACAAATGCAGCATATAATCCTATTGCTCTATCTATTGGAGATATTGTATCATCTTTTTTTACTAAATTATCACTACCGATATACTTTATGCTAATAATATCATTTGTTCTATATTCATTATCTATATTGCTATTAATATCTTCAATACTTAATGCTACTTCATCTCCAAGATTAGAGTATAACGAATCTATTGAATTATCAACAAGTCTTTTTAACCACAAATCAATCACTTCAGACGCAACAATCTCACTAATAGGATATGCACTTGTTGTAACTGTAGGAGATATAAACTCAATAATACCTTCATAATCATTGTTTTCAATACTGTTTGAAAATCCATTAAGCAAAATAAATGCTCCATCTATTTTTCCAACTGATACTTGTTTTATTGCTGTATCCTTATTTACAAGAATGACATCCAACTGTTGGTTTTTATCAATTCTATCAATAAGTATACTTGTATATTTCCCACCATCCTCATCAACAATTGCTATAGGGTATGTAGAGAAATTAGCTTCGTTTTTAGCAGAATATACTCCTAATGTAACTGAACTAAATAATGCTAACAAAAGACAAACTAAAATGACAGGGTGCTTTAGGCTAGTTATAAGTCTATATTTTATAATATTTATGAAAATTCTCATATTTTAATAAAGTGCTTCCTGGTTTTTAAATAACCTATTGAAAATAATATAGCATTAAAGGCAGTGACTTTTAATAAATCTGAAATTATCAAATCGTTCTTTATGCCAAAAACTGAGTATCCGTATAACCTAGCAATAACAGGCAACATTGTAATTTCTGATATACTGACTATGCATCTTGGCATAAGGTTTCTAGGTATAAAAATACCAGATAACAATGATACAGTTAAAGCTATTGAAAATCCAATCCATATAGCCGAAGTAATGGATTTAGTATACAAACCAATGCAAAGCATAATTGTAGTAAAATAAATGCAGGATATTATTATAGTAACAATAAGCAAAAATACGTTCCCTGAAAATAATCCAAATGAATTTGAAATAAGCAAAATGAACATGGTAGTAATAGTAGATGGCAGTAAAAGAAACATAGCACCAGATAACGCTTTTGATAATAAATATCTTGAACTGCTTAAGTTAAATATTCCTCTTTCAAGAACTCCAGTATATTTATCAGCACTTATTTTTGAACATATTGGTAAGCTTAAAAAGAATAAACAGAGAAGTAATATTGATATTGAGTAGTATTCAATATTAAGATAATCACCAGTAGCAGATACTTCACTATAACCTTTATATATTTCTGATCTACTTACTATGTTTGTAAAAAGTCTTTTTGTAAGGTTTCTATATTCGTCAACTGCTTCTTGCCGATCATACCCCATATCATTCATAGCATAAAAAATTATGTTAACACTCTTTTGAGCTTGGTTTATGTTATTCAACCCACCACTTAACATATCATATAGAAGTTTAACAATTTGCTTATTATTCTCACCTGAATAGAAGTTTATAGTTTGACTTTTTCCATTGTATAAATTTGTCTGAAGATCCTTGGGGATGTGAATAAGAGCTGACGCTTTCTTATCTTCCATCATTTCTTTACCTTCTATTATACTTTCAACATCTATAACATCTATAAATCCTTCAACAGAATCAGATTCAGTTAAATGTCTAACAATTAGATTTGTTTCAAATGAAGGGTCCTCATTATAAAGTGCAATTTTAATGTCATTAAGCTCTGCTCCCCTAAATAGAACAGGGAGCAAAGAGCTTAAAAAAGTTATTAATATTATTATTGGAACAACACATGCAATTATTAGTAAAGTTTTATTTGTAAAATATCTTTTTATCTCAAACTTTACAAGCTTTAAAAACAATCTATATGTATTGCCAGTTTTCATCATCGATTAATATAATCCTCCGTAATATAATAGAGAAAAGAAATCTGCAAATCCTGTTTCAAAGTCCATGCTTAAGCTATCAAATAATTCTTCTAAAGCTTCATCATCTGAAACTTTTGCATATACATCATCTTTAGACCAGTTTGGTAAGTCAACTTCTACTTCGTCACCAAACAATACTGAATTATCTACATCTATAACATATTTCATATCAGAATATATGTCTGTTATTTTTATCTTACCCTCAGTTGAGTATTCCTTATTCTTCTTAACTTCTTCTGTTTCACTTTCCCATTCAACTCTAGCAACATCTTCTCCATCTATAACAGTTTTCATTGATAACTCTGTTTTAGTCACAGCACCATCTTTAACAAGGCTTCCTTCATACTCTACTTCATTTTCACTTCCGTACGAATCTTCCATTTCTACCTTCATGTCAAAAATTGTTTCATTGTTTGATTCTTCTATTTCACCACTTATTTTTCCTTTTCCCATATATCCATAATCAAAAGAACCATCAATTTCATATATGTCTTTTACTTTTTCAACTGTTACTTCATACTTCATTTCATCAAACTCATATTCAATAAGTGAGTAAGTATCACCATCAGCATATACATTATAGTATATTTCATCTCCATCTACTTCACCATCTAACAATAATTGTGTTTTGTTACCAGCATTGTACATAAGAACAACCATGTCGGCTTCTGAGTACTCATCCTCATAATTAACTTCATATGCTATAGGTGTAAAGCCTTTTCTATAAATTCTTAATGATACTTCAGCTTCTAAATCGTCAAGGTCGTTAATTGCATTTTCACAAAACTCTTCTAAATCTACATCATCTGGGTTTATTTCATCTTCAAAATTATACTCAGCATCTATATATTCAGCTATTTCAACTATTAATTCCTCAAACTCTTTATCTTCTGAAATCATTTCAAATACAGCTTCAACCCAATCTTCAAATTCATCTTTATCTAATGCTATTTCGACATATGCCATTTTTTTATCTTCACCAAATATCTCTATATTTTCCTTACCTTTATTAATAGATTTATTAGGTAGCATTTTAAGACTGAATTTCTGTATGTCTTGAATTTCTTTCTCAAGTCTATCGGTTAAATCATTAAGTTCTTCATCATCACCTGACATAATAAGCATCATTATTCTATCTTCAAAAGTTGTATTATCACCTAATTCATCTTTTTCAAGATCAATAACATACTTATCAGATAGTAAAGAACTAATTATTGCAGCTTCACTTTTACTCAGAAAGATGCCTGCTGTAATTGCATCTAAGTCTCCAAGCCCCAAATCTATTTCAGCAGCAAAATCTCCGGTACTATTCTGATAACCTGAAGAAAGTTCTAGTTTAATATCACCATCCATTCCTAAATCTTCACCACTCATTGATATCTTTGTTTCACTTTTGTGTGACTCAGTCATGAATAAAGGTTTATCAGCCTTCTCAGCATTAAAAAAGTTAACTGCAGAATCTGGAGTGTTTCTAACTAGTGCACCCATTAATACTTTTGGTGAGTTCATAACTGATATTGCTATAACTGCTACTAAAAGTAATACTCCTGCAATTATTCCCACTAAAGGTAATTTGGATTTCTTTTGCTTTGTCTCTCCACTCATTTCCATTGTTAAATCGTTGTCCATATCTTCCTCCAATTATATTTATATCAAAACATTTCTAACCATTATATGGCTATTATGCTTTTTGACCAATCTCGTAAATTCTCAACATAATGGCTCGTTATTAATTGACCTACTCCATTATTAGATAACTTTTTAAAATATTCTATAACTCTTTTTCTTTGCGTAGAGTCTAAGCCTGCAAATGGTTCATCCGCTATTATTATTCTTGGATTATTAATTATTCCAGCAGCTATGTTTACTCTTCTTTTCATACCACCAGATAGATGTTTAACCTTTTTATACATGAAATCATTCATATTAAACGCTTCTGATAATTCAATAATCTTCAATATTGTTTCCTTTTTATTTAGTAATGAAAATAGCTTTAAATTATCTATAGCAGTCATTTCCTCTATAATCGCATTAGATTGAGGAATGTAGCCAATTTTACTTCTATAATATTTTATATTTTCATAGGCATTTTTTCCATTAATAATCAATTTACCTGTATCCAAGCTATCTATTAAAGCTATTATACGCATTATAGTAGATTTACCAGTGCCATTGTCACCAACTAGCCCTATTACATCACCCTTTGATAAATTTATATTGAAATTCTCCACTACAGCTACATCTTTGTAAGCTTTACAAATATTAATAGCTTCTAAACTAAACTTTTCTGATTGCAAATCAATATTCCAATTCACTAGATAAATGACCTTCCATTATCTTATTACTTAATCCTAATGTTAGTAACATAACAAAACGATTAATACTTTTAGTTGAGTAGGTTTTATTACTGAGGATATGTTTATATTTTACTTTACAGTATATATATTTTAGTTAATTTATTATATACCAACGCTATTATGCAAGCAAGTTTTTTTGTCATAGTATACTATTTATTGTCTATAATATGCTTATACTTATTTATACTTTGATACAAATAAATACTTTAAATATTCATTTATATGTTATATAATCATGCTTATGGTAATACTTCAAGCAAACAATCTATCTCTCCATTTTGGTATTGTGGAGATTTTTAATAAGGTAACATTTCAAGTAAAAGATAATGCTAGAATTGGTCTAGTCGGGTCAAATGGCGCAGGAAAGACATCATTGCTTAAAATTATAGCAGACATCTACCCTCAAACCGATGGTACTATTACATTTAAAAATAATGCTAAGATTAACTATCTAAGTCAGATCTCAGATTTTACATGTGATAATACAGTTTTCAATGAAGTAATGTCTGTATTTGATGATGTATATAAAATAGAACTTAAGTTAAGAGAGATTGAACACAAAATGGCAGGTGCTGATAGTAATACACTGGATATGCTGTCTGAAGAATATACTTTATTGACACAACAATTTGATGATGCTAATGGCTATGCAATAGAACGACAAGCACGCTCTGTTTTAGCTGGTTTAAATATAACCGAAGATATGTATGATAGGAAAGTATCTACCCTATCTGGTGGTCAGCGAGCACGTATAGCTTTGGCAAGTGCACTATTAAGCAAACCAGATTTATTATTATTAGATGAACCTACTAACCATTTGGATATGGATGCAATAGGTTTTTTAGAAACCTATCTAAAGCAAAATTCTATTCCTTTTATTGTTGTTTCTCATGATAGGTATTTTTTAGATAAAGTGTGTAATGAAATCTATGAGATTTCTTTAGGTACTCTTACTAAATATACAGGTAATTATTCTGAATATATTGTAAAACGTGATGAAAGGTATGAGCAATTACTCAAAGAGTATAATGCTAATCAAGACCTTATAAAAAGAGAAAAAGCAATTATAGCAAGGTATAGGAATTGGGGACGTGAAAAGTCATTTAAGGCTGCTAAGTCTCGTGAGAAAAGATTAGAGAAAATTGAAGTAGTTGATAAACCAACAAAAGAGCACACTGTAAGATTCAAATTCCAAGCTTCTAAAAGAAGTGGTGAAGACGTTTTGGTTTGCGAGGGTATAGGTAAATCATTTGATGGTAAAAAGATATTTGAAAACATTGACTTTCATATAAAGTCTGGTGAGAAAATAGCGATTTTAGGAGCTAATGGTATTGGTAAAACTACTTTGCTTAAAATATTCACTAAAGAGCATGCACCAAGTACTGGTAGTTTCATTTTAGGCTCTGGAGTTAGCATAGGATATTATGATCAACACCAGCAAAATCTTAATACAAATAATACAGCAATAGATGAAATCTGGGATGCCTATAGAGATCTAACACATCAGCAAGTACGAGATACATTAGCATTATTCTTGTTTAGAGGTGATGATATAGAAAAAGAAATCTCTTATTTGTCTGGTGGAGAAAGATCAAGATTATCATTATTGAAGCTTATGCTATCAAAAGCCAACTTTTTAATACTGGATGAACCTACTAATCATCTTGATATGGATTCAAGAGAAGTTCTAGAAGCTGCTCTTTCTGATTTTCCAGGTACAATTTTATTCGTTAGTCATGATAGATACTTTATTAACAATGTAGCTACCAGAATAGTCTATATGGAAAATGACATTATTACATCATATCCTGGTAATTGGGATGATTATTTAATTCACTTATCCATGCAACGGAGTGAAGATGAAAAATTAAGTACAAAGAGCAAAACTCAACGTTCAAAAGATTTTAAGCAAAAACGCGAAGAAGAAAAAGAAAGAAAAAGAATTTTAAAAAGACTAAAAGATATAGAAAATACAATTGAACAATTGGAAGCAGATATTGAGATAATTCAATCTCAATTATCAAATTCATCTAATATAAGTTCTGAAAAAATAAGTGAGTTGAGCATTAAACACTCAACTCTGTCAAAACAATTAGAAGAAAATATAGAAATCTGGGCGGAATTATCTACTTAGCTCTATCCTAAAAATCTCATTGCAGGTTCAATTCTCACTCTTACTCCATCTGGTACACCTTTATAAAATCCTACAAAAGCAGTAGGTCTTTTATCTCTAACAATCTTTTTTGCAACATCATAATATTTTTCATCAAATGCTGCTGACAAACCGCATCCTATTTTTATTTCATGCGGTGTGTTGATTATTCTTGCACTAGCGCCACTTCTTTTCATATTATCAATAAACAGCAATACTTGCTGTCTTGATCTAAATGCTCCTATCATAAATGTTTCTCTATTATTATTCCATACACCACATTTAAATTCATTCATACTAATCACCAAATTATCCTTACTTAATATAATATATTGTATATAAATAATTTATGTGATTGGATGGCTAACACTATGATATATTTTGATAACGCAGCAACTTCCTTCCCAAAGCCTGATATTGTAAAATGCGCATCTTTGCGAGCAATGTGTTTATGTGCAAATCCTGGCAGAAGTGGACACGACCTTTCTCTTACTGGAGCTGAGGTTATTCTTAAAGCACGTACACGGCTATGTAACCTTCTAAATTGCGATGATCCAACATGCTTTGTTTTTACCCTTAACTGTACAGACTCATTGAATATGGGTATAAAAGGAATTCTAAATAAAGGTGATCATGTAGTAACAACAGCCTTAGAGCATAATTCAGTACTAAGACCATTACAAACACTTGCTAATAAAGATTTTATAAATTACTCTGTAGTTCTTCCCAGAGAAGATGGCATTATTGACCCAGATGATATTACCCGATCTATTACTTACTCAACAAAGCTAGTTATAGTTACACATGCATCAAATGTACTTGGTGCTGTTCAACCAGTAAAAGAAATCGTAAATGCTGTGCATGAAAAAAATGCATATTGCATGATAGATGGAGCACAAACTGTTGGAAAAATAAAAGTTGACTTAAAAGATATTGATGCTGATTTATACGCATTCCCTGGTCATAAAGGTCTACTTGGTACCATGGGATGTGGTGTGTTGTATGTAAAAAACTCTGTTCCACTAGCATGTACCCGTCAAGGAGGTACTGGTTCTTCAAGTATGTGCCTACATCAACCAAACGAAATGCCAGAAAAATTAGAAAGCGGAACACCTGCCGTGTCTTCTATTGCAGCATTAGCAGCTGGCACATATATATGTATGAATAATATTAACGAATTTTCACGACATACAAGAATATTAACAAACTCTTTAATGCAATCCATTAAAAAGCTACCCTATACTAAGGTTTATTCAAGTAATGGTGCAACTGGAGTAATTGCATTTAATATTGGAGATATTCCATCCTATATTGTAAGTGATTACTTATCTCAGAATGATATAGCTTGTAGAGCTGGTTATCATTGTGCACCTTTATGCCATAGATTTTTAGGAACCAAGGATCAAGGAGCTGTAAGATTAAGTTTGGGACCTTTTAATACCAAAAAAGAAACTGATATTGTATTGGAAACAATTAGAGACTTTATAAGGGAAGCATATTACGAAAAAAAATAAATTCATCCTCAATTTCCCTTGACGAATTATTTTATCAACGTATAATATATAATAATATTGTTTTATAGGAGAAATTATAATTATGAATGCCTTTGATGTGTTAAAGGAACGTGGATTTATTAAGCAAACAACTTTTGAGGACGAGCTATATGAAATGCTTGAAAACGAGAAGGTAACATTTTATGTAGGCTTCGACCCAACAGCAGATAGCTTACACATAGGGCATTACATACCCGTTATGGCTATGGCTCATATGCAACGTGCAGGGCATAAGCCAATTGCACTAGTTGGTGGTGGCACTGTTATGGTCGGTGACCCAACTGGTAAAACCGATATGCGCAAAATGTTAACTAAAGAAGAAATTGCACAAAATGCAGAAAAGATAAAAAAACAACTATCAAACTTTATGGAGTTTGGTGAAGGTAAGGCAAAACTTTTAAATAATGCTGACTGGCTACTCAATTTAAACTACATTGATTTTTTGCGTGATGTTGGTGTTCATTTTTCAGTTAACAGAATGTTAACAGCTGAATGTTACAAAGCTAGATTGGAAAAAGGACTATCATTCTTGGAGTTTAACTATATGCTAATGCAAGGGTATGATTTCTTATATTTAAATCAAAATCATGGTTGCAAACTTCAAATGGGTGGCGATGATCAATGGTCAAATATATTAGCAGGTGCAGACTTAATCCGTAGAAAAGAAAAGACTCCAGCTTTTGCGTGTACATTCCCATTACTATTAAACTCACAAGGTAAAAAAATGGGTAAAACAGAAGCAGGTGCACTATGGCTTTCATCTGAAAAAACGTCACCATATGACTTCTATCAGTACTGGCGTAATGTTGACGATGCTGATGTTGAAAAGTGTTTGGCTATGCTTACATTTTTACCAATGGATGAAGTACACCGTTTAGGTGCACTCCAAGATGCACAAATAAATGAAGCAAAAAAAGTTCTAGCTTTTGAAGTCACAAAACTAATACATGGTGAAGAAGAAGCAACTAAAGCTCAATCAGCCGCTGAAGCATTGTTTGGCAAATCAAGTGATATGAGCGATATTCCAACAACTGAAATCTCTCAAACCGAGTTTGATGAGAAAAATAGAATAACAGATTTAATGCTTATTTGCGGAATAATACCATCTCTTGGTGAAGGACGTAGGCTTGTTAAGCAAGGCGGTGTTAGAGTAGATGACGAGAAAATAAGCGATATGAATTATGAAGTTTCATTACCTAAGTCAAATGAGTTTGTTATAAGAAAAGGTAAAAAAGTTTTCCATAGAGTAAGGGTAATCTAATTGAATGCGATACTGCCAGAAAGCTATTTATCATTAGCTAATCTAGGTAAAAGTGATGAATTAATTATTAGTAAATCAAGATTTTTAGGCTATGCTAAAACTACCCTAACAGAAGAAGATGCGCTTATCTTCATTGAATCTATTAAGTCACAGCATCCTCTAGCAAGCTGCATTTGCTATGGTTATGTGTGTGGCTATCAGAATCAAATACAAAAATATCACGATGGACACGAACCTGTAGGTGGTAAACCAATTCTATCAGCTATCAAGCTTAAAAAGCTAATAGCAACGACTTGTGTGGTTGCAAGATATTATGGTGGAATAAAACTAGGTGTTGGTGGTCTAGCTAGAGCTTTTAGTAATACAGCAGTTTCGGCATTGGAAAATGGTAATCCATCTTTATTTGAAAAAGGTAAAGATTTGCTAATTACTTATGATTATGGATATGATGGAAAGATATCATACCTTTTAGAAAGTAGTATCTTGATAATTGGAAATAAAGATTATTCAGATAAAATAAAACTTGAGATACAGATTAAAGATAAATACTATGATGAGGTTTTTCATAAGCTAAGCAGTATAACAAATAACTCACATAACATAAAAGTTGTTAAAGAAAGATACATGAGCTAACTACTCAAACATATTAGGAGATTTTAATGGAAGATAAGAAGAAAGTTGTTTTTTCAGGTATACAACCTTCTGGTTCACCAACTATAGGTAACTATATTGGTGCTATTAGAAACTATGTAGCTCTACAAGAAGAATATGATTGTTTCTATTCTGTAGTTGATATGCATGCAATAACAGTCCGCCAGAATCCTGCAGAACTACGCAAAAACTCTCGCAATTTAATTGCTTTACTTATTGCATGTGGATTAGATCCACAAAAGTGCACATTATATGTTCAATCTCATGTAAGTGCACATGCAGAATTATGTTGGATTTTAAACTGCTATACTTATATGGGCGAACTATCTCGTATGATTCAGTTTAAAGAAAAATCAAAAGGTAACGAAAACAATGTTGTTGCAGGACTGTTAGATTACCCTGTGTTACAAGTTGCTGATATTTTACTATATCAAACTGATTTAGTTCCAATTGGTGCAGATCAAAAGCAACATTTGGAGATTACTCGTGATGTTGCAACTAGGTTTAACAATGCATACTCCCCTACTTTTAAAGTTCCTGATATACTAATACCAAAAGTTGGTGCACGAGTAATGTCAATAAATGATCCAACAAAAAAAATGAGTAAATCATCAGATGATCCAAATTCTTATATATTAATTCTAGATAAACCTGAAGATATTAAACGTAAAATAAAAAGAGCTGTTACAGACTCTGAGAACAGCATTTACTATGATGTAGAGAATAAACCTGGTGTAAGCAATCTAATTACTATTTTCTCTGTTATGACTGGAAAATCAATTGATGAAAGTATAAATGAACTTTCAAACCTAGGTGGTTATGGTGCATTCAAGGAAGCTGTTGCAGATGCAACTATAGCGACACTAGAACCAATTCAAAAAAGATATGATGAACTATTAAAAGACAAAGCATATATTGATAAAGTGATGTATGATAATGCTATGAAGGCAAGTAGAGTTGCATTTAAAACACTATCAAAGGTAAAGCGTAAAATCGGATTTACCGAATTGCCTAGGCCTCAATAATTATTAAAATGTAATAGTCACTATCTCTGGTGGCATGTATGTCCTTAATTTTACATTAGAGAAACCTATCCCTGATGTTATAATTAAGGGCATTTTATTATGATAATGTAATCCACTTTGCATATTCTTTTTAGGAAAAAACTGCGCTTCATCTCCCAATACTTCAATTCCAAAAGGAAGTGCCCACTGTCCACCATGTGTATGACCAGATAATGCTAAATCATAATCTGCTTTCTCTATCAGGTCTACATATGAAGGTCTATGACATACTAATATTCTGTAATCACAGCATACCTTATCATCCTGCATCTTATCAATAGCGTTTTTTATAATTACTCTATTTCTTTTTAGCTTATCTTTCTTTTTATTATCTTTAAACTCAGCTGAAGCAATTGGGTCATCAAGACCATCAATGCAAATTATATTTTCTTTGTAATGAAATACTATTCTTGTGTTTTTCAATGATGTTACACCATATTTGTCGAATGCATCTTCCATTTCATTCCTTGCATTTCTACATGCTTTATAAAAGTGATTTCCTCTTACAGCAACCATATCTACCTTTGAGTGTAGATTCTTAACTAAATTTATTATACTTTTAGCATTTCCATCATATGCATCTATCATATCTCCAGCCATAATAACTAAATCAGGCTTTTGCAATATTATAGCATCAATTAACTTTTTATTATCATCACCTATAATTCTTCCATGAAGATCAGATAGCAATACTATTTTAAAGCCCATCATGTCTTTTCTTTCAATTTCAAAATGCCTTATACTTAGATGCCTACTAGAAAAAGCCCCAATAATAAAAAATAGGGCAACAATAAAAAATGCTATTATAATAATATCCAAAATATCACGCTTTCTATATGATTAATTAATTAATCTACCAAAAAATTGGTAATAGAAGGTTTGTATATTACCATTATATAATTTTCTCTTTCTATCGGCTTTTCTACCAAAGATACTTTGAGTTTTTTCATAAGAAGTAATTACATGGCATGAGTAACCAGGCTTTTGTCTATAAGCATCTGCAAAATCTGTGTAAGTTGTAAATATTGCATTTTTATTACTTAAGCGTTCGCCATATGGTGGATTAGTTATAATATGACCACGATCTCTATTTAGCGTCATATTTTTTACATTCTCAACGCGTAATGAAATATCATTTGTCAATCTTGCTTTTTTGAGGTGAGTTTTTGCCATAGATAGAACACTCTCATCTATATCTGCACCAGTAATTGGTGGCAATTCCCCTCTATATTCTTCATCCCTACACTGCTCCTTAGCCTTTTCACATGCAGATTTTGGCCACCAAGGTATATCATTATAAAAGAACTTTCTGTTTATTCCAGGTCCAATATTTCTAGCTAATAACGCAGCTTCAACTAATATTGTGCCTGAACCACAAAATGGATCGTGAAGTGGTCTATCAAATTTCCAACCACTTAACAATACTAACGATGCAGCTAATGTTTCTCTTATAGCAGCATCAGAATTTAATACTCTATACCCACGCATATGTAATGGCTTACCAACTAGATCTATAGAAATACTAACAACATTTTTATGAATAAGAACATCAACATTATATTTGGGTTGTCCCTGAATGAATCTAATTCTTCTCTTATCGCATATGCGTTTAAATATTGCTTTTTGAACTATTGATTGAATAGTCCTTTGTGAAAATAGTGCTGAATTTACACTACGTGCTACTACTTTAACAGACACTCCCTCTTCAACAATACGTTCCCACTGAACGGAATATGCACCATCAAAAAGTTCGTCAAACGTCATAGCACTAAAATTACTTACTTGTAATAAAACACGGCCAGCAGAACGTAACATAATGCTAGCTCTGCAGCCGTCTATATGATCGCCTTCAAACATTACTCTGGATGTGGATACATCTAAAACATTCATACCTAATGTTTTTAATTCTCTGTTTAATACTCCCTCTAGAGAGTATCCTGTTGTAGCGATAAATTTCACTTGTTTTCCTCAAATCTATATAATATATTTCTCTAGATTATCCTCTTTTACTAGTTTTGTCAAATGTTTTAATACATATTCTTCATCAATTGTTACATCTATCATCTGATGCTCACCATTTGCATTAAATGACACTTCCTCCAGTAACAATTCTAGTACGGTGTGTAATCGCCTTGCACCGATGTTTTCTCTTGTTTCATTAACATTAAATGATAAATCAGCTAGCTTTTCCAATGCATCATCTTTAAAGATTAAGTTAATATTGTCAACATTTAATAAATGTTGATATTGCTTTATAACTGCATTCTCTGGCTGTGTAAGAATCTTTAAAAAGTCTTCTTTAGTCAAACTGTTCAACTCAACGCGAATAGGAAAACGACCTTGAAGCTCTGGTATCATGTCAGATACACTAGATACATGAAACGCACCCGCTGCTATAAACAAAATGTAATCAGTCTTAACAGCACCATATTTAGTTGCTACTGTGCACCCTTCAACTAGTGGAAGGATATCTCTTTGCACACCTTCTCGTGATACGTCAGGACCTCCATGATTGCCTCTGCCTGCTATCTTATCTATTTCATCAATAAATATAATACCATGCTTCTCAGCTAATTCTATGGCTTCCTCTTTCACCTGCTCCATGTCTATCAACTTAGATGCTTCTTCCTGCTTGAATATTTCTCTTGCTTGTTTAACTGTTACTACACGCTTTTTATATTTTTTGGGAATAATTCCACCAAACATCTCACTAATATTTATTTCCATACCACTACCAGGAACAGTTTGAGTGCCTGAGCCAGTGTCTTCTACTTCAATTTCAATTTCCTTACCATCTAGCTCACCTGAAACTAATTGTGAGTATAAATCTTGTTTCTTTTGCTTTTCTTCTTCTGTATCTTTTGGACCTTCTAACTGTTGTTGCCCTGGAACTTGATTACCGAAAATATTACCAAGTACATTTCCTTGCGGCTTATCTTTTTTCCCTGTAAGCTTTCTTAACAGCCTTCTCAAAGCTAGAGCATCAGCTTGCTTTTCAACACTTTTAGTCTTATCCTCTTTTACCATTCTTATTGCAGTCTCAATTAAGTCTCTGACCATAGACTCCACATCACGACCAACATAACCAACTTCTGTGAATTTGGTTGCTTCAACTTTAACAAATGGAGATGCAACAAATTTTGCTAACCTTCTAGCAATTTCAGTTTTACCTACGCCTGTTGGACCAACCATTATGATATTTTTGGGTGTTACTTCTCTTTGTATCTCTTCTGGAAGCATTGAACGTCTATATCTGTTTCTTAAAGCAACCGCTACTGCCTTCTTTGCTTCGTCTTGACCTATTATAAATTTATCTAGCTCATGAACTATTTCTTGTGGTGTCATATTATGCTTCTTCATCGCTTCCTCCTACTGTCTCTAAAACGATATTTTTATTGGTATATACACATATATCTGCAGCAGTTTCAATAGCTATTTTTGCAATTTCCTTTGCTGGTAATTGAGAGTGTTGCTTTAGTGCTCTTGCTGCTGCAAGTGCATAATTGCCACCTGACCCTATTGCACAAATCCCATCATCCGGCTCTATTACTTCACCACCGCCTGACAATACTAATAAATCATTTTTATCAGCTACTATCATTAATGCTTCTAGTTTGCGTAGAATTTTATCTCCCCGCCAGTCACGAGCTAATTCTACAGCAGCTCTTTTTAGGTTACCGCTATATGCCTGCAATTTTGCCTCAAATTTCTCTGATAATGAAAACGCATCTGCTACAGACCCTGCAAATCCTGTTACTACTTTATCCTCATATATTCTTTTTACTTTATGTGCAGTAGCTTTCATCACTGTACTTTGACCAACTGTTACTTGTCCGTCACCAGCTACAGCACATATACCGTCTTTTTTAACTGCTACTATTGTTGTTCCTTTAATGTCCATATTGTTTCCTTTCTAAGTTTTTTCCTCTCGTAATTTTATGCTTAGTATTTGCAACTAAATTACTAATTATAAATTTCCTTTTTCAGTTTTGCTATATTTTCACAGGCTCTTTTTGAATAGGCTAAGGTTCTATCTTTTTTGTTTCTAATTCTTTTTTCTAATGATTTCATCAACCCAAAATTTGCATTCATAGGCTTTAATTTGTCTGTAACTGGATTAGTAGTATATTTTATCATAGCGCCAATCATTGTAGTATCGTCTGGTTGCACTAATTCTTTGTTTTCTATTAATCTTGCAGCATTAATAGCTGACCACAGACCTGATGCAGTAGATTCAATATATCCTTCCACGCCCATCATTTGTCCTGCCATAAATAATCCCTTGCGTTCGTTGACTTGCAGACTTGTATCAAGAAGTTTTGGAGAATTAATATATGTATTTCTATGCATAACACCATACCTAAAAAACTCTGCACTTTCAAGTCCAGGAATCATGGAAAATACTTTTTTCTGTTCATAAACCTTTAATCTGGTTTGGAAACCAACAAGATTGTATAATGTGCCTGCAGCATTATCCTGACGCAGTTGAACTACAGCATAAGGTTTCTCTTCATTGTGAGGATTATTTATACCTACAGGTTTTAGAGGTCCGAAAGCCATTGTCATCGGTCCTCTTTTTGCCATAGATTCAATTGGCATACAACCTTCAAAGACTTTCGATTCTTCAAATCCTTTTACTTCAACAGTATCAGCTTCTATTAAAGCATTATAAAAAGCATAGTACTCATCCTTTGACATAGGACAATTTATATAGTCATCTCCCCTATCATATCTTGAACCTTTAAAAGCTATTTCCATGTTTATCGATTCTTTATTAACTATTGGTGCTACTGCATCGTAAAAATACATTGTGTCATCATTACAATATTTATTCATAATATCACTTGCAAGTTGCTCACCAGTTAA
>Ga0209475_10002691_pt1 | contig 17464 bp, 16 predicted proteins | sample tdDd471_FD_187128 | JGI IMG/M metagenome (GOLD analysis project Ga0209475, IMG submission 187128) | Marine sediment microbial communities from the Atlantic coast under amendment with organic carbon and nitrate - tdDd47.1 (SPAdes)... | ecosystem: Environmental > Aquatic > Marine > Coastal >... | reverse complement strand
ACGGCATTGACCCACGGACTGACCCTGGCCACCCGCAACGTTAAGGATTTTGATTTTCCGGGTTTAAACGTCGTTAACCCCTGGGACGGCATCTAACAACGGCAGACGCACCTCGCCCGTTGATGGTGGTGCTTATATTCCCTTTTACAGTACTTGTCAAGATTTTTTTCCTGTTTCTGCCAAAGTATTCTGGGGAGCAAAATAGGAAAACTGTAACCCATGTCTCCGGGCTAAACTGTTACCCATCTCACCGGTTGATCAGTACCTTTTCCCAGCATCAACAACGCAAAAAGGGGACACGTCGCTCGGACATGTCCCCTTTTTGCTTGATTCGTCACGCCCCTTTTTGGGGAGCGGTTCGTGTTACATCTTGTCTTTGCCCCGCGAGATGGCGGCGACGCCGGTGCGGGCGACGTCTTCGAGGCCCAGGGGCTGCATCAGTTCGATGAAGGCGTTGAGCTTGCGGGTCTTGCCGACGATCTCGAAAACGAAGGATTCGTTGGTGCTGTCGACCACGCGGGCGCGGAAAATATCGGCGATGCGCAGGGCCTCGACGCGGTGTTCACCCACACCCTGAACCTTGACCAGCGCCAGTTCGCGCTCAACCGCCGGGCCGTCGACGGTCAGGTCGACCACCCGATGCACCGGCACCAGACGCTCGAGCTGCGCCTTGATCTGCTCGATCACCTGCATGGTGCCCGAGGTGACGATGGTGATCCGCGAGGTGTTCTTGTCGGCGTCAACCTCGGCCACGGTGAGGCTTTCGATGTTGTAGCCGCGGCCCGAAAACAGGCCGATGACCCGGGCCAAAACGCCGGATTCGTTGTCCACCAAAACGGAAACGGTGTGATAGCGGATAATGTCGTTCATTGCGTTCACAGCATTTACTCCGTGCCGTCGGGGCTCATCGTTTTAAAGCCCCTTTTGTTTGATCTCTCTTAGGCTCGCTTTCGTCGTGGTCCGGTTCTTAGGTCAGCACCATACCGGCCACGTCGTCGTCGTGCGCGTCTTCCGGCACGTCTTTCGGGCCGAGGAGGATTTCGTTATGGGCCGCGCCCGCCGGGATCATCGGGAAAACGTTTTCCTTAGCGTCGGTCATTACATCGACGATCACCGGACCGTCGTGGTCCAGGGCGTCCTTGATCGCCTTGTCCACCTGATCGGGCTTGGTGATGCGGATCCCCTTGGCGCCGAAGGCCTCGGCCAGCTTCACCAGATCCGGGTTCACGTCGAGGACGGTCTCGGAATAGCGCTCATCATGGAACATTTCCTGCCACTGGCGGACCATGCCGAGATACTTGTTGTTGAGCACGAAGGTCTTAACCGGCAGACCGAACTGCATGCAGGTCGCCAGTTCCTGCAGGTTCATCATGAAAGACCCGTCGCCCGAGATGCAGATGGCGGCGGCTTTCCTATGGGCCGCCTGCGCGCCCATCGCGGCCGGCAGGCCGTAGCCCATGGTGCCGAGACCGCCCGAGGTCAGCCAACGGTTGGGCTCGTCGAAGCTCAAATGCTGAGCGGCGAACATCTGGTGCTGACCCACGTCGGTCGAGATATAGACGTCCTTGCCCTTGGTCAGTTCGCCCAAACGGCGCAGGAAATACTGCGGCTTGATCTTGGACTTCATCTCTTTAAACGACAGGCAATCGACGTCCCGCCACTGTTCGATGGTCGCCCACCATTTTTTCAGCGCCTTGGCGTTGGGGGTCAGTTGCTGAGACTTCCAAGCCTTGATCAGGTCTTCCAGCACATGCCCGGCGTCGCCGGTAATGGCCAGATCGACGATCACCGTTTTGTTGATCGACGAGGGATCGATGTCGATATGAATCTTCTTCGAGTTGGGCGAGAAGCCGTCGAGGCGTCCCGTCACCCGGTCGTCGAACCGCGCGCCGATATTGACCATCAGGTCGCACTCATACATCGCCTTGTTGGCCTCGTAGGTGCCGTGCATCCCCGGCATGCCGAGGAACTGATCGTCGGAACCGGGGTATGCGCCGAGGCCCATCAGGGTCAGCGTACAGGGATAGCCGGTCATCTTGACGAACTGCTTGAGCAGCTTGGAGGCATTGGGGCCCGAGTTGATCACGCCGCCGCCGCAATAAATGATCGGCTTCTTGGCCTCGGCGATCATCTTAGCCGCCTTCTTGATCTTGGAGAAATCCCCTTTGATCTTGGGCCGGTAGGTTTTGTGCTCGACCTTGGAAGGGCCGCTGTATTTGCCTTCGGCGAGAATCACGTCCTTGGGAATATCGACCAGCACCGGGCCCGGACGGCCGGTGCGCGCGACATAGAAGGCTTCATGCATAATGCGCGGCAGGTCTTCGACCGACTTGACGAGATAGTTGTGCTTGGTGCAATGCCGGGTGATGCCCGTGGTGTCGGCTTCCTGGAAGGCGTCGTTGCCGATCAATGCCGTGGGCACCTGACCGGTGATGCAGACCAGGGGGATGCTGTCCATCATGGCGTCGACCAGACCGGTGACCGTGTTAGTCGCACCCGGTCCCGAGGTGACGAGGCAAACGCCCACCTTGTTCGACGCCCGCGCGTAACCTTCGGCCGCATGAACGGCGGCCTGCTCATGGCGCACCAGAATGTGCTGCAAGGAGTTCTGCTTATATAGTTCGTCGTAGAGCGGGATGGTTACGCCGCCCGGCAGCCCGAATACGACGTCTACACCCTGATCCTTCAAGGCTCGAAGGATGATCTGGGATCCGGTCATAGTGGCGCTACTCATGCTCTACTCCACGATAAAAGAAAGAGAAATTACGTTTTTCAAAACCAAGCGGCCTCTCCATCAAGGCTTCCAAAAGGGGCTAACCCATGGGAACCGGGCGGAAAAGGCCGCATCGAAGGACGCGCACACTAGCCCCCTTTGTTTAGGGGGTCAACAAAAACTGACGAATAAATGAAAAGATTTCTCCCATAAACCTTTTCGAATATTGCGCAGATATCAGCAAATCCGGTTCAACCTGATTGCGGAACCATGTCATTTGCCGCTTGGCGAACCGCCGGGTCGTGGTTTTCGCCCAGTCCCGCGCCTCGTCCAGAGTCTTTTCGCCGCGAAGGTAGGACAGCATTTCCGGCACGCCGAGAGCCTTCATCGCGGGCAGGTCGGGCGACAGGTTCAGCGCTTCCAGCGCGCGGATTTCATCGAGCGCCCCTTGATCGAGCATGGCGTCGAACCGGGTTTCGCAGGCCGGATAGAGATCGGCGCGATCGGGCAAGATGAGAAGCGTCGCCGCGTTGAGGTCGGGCAAGGGCGGCTCGGGCTTGACCTCTTCCTGCCATTGCGAAAGCGGTCGCCCGGTCGCCTCAAACATCTCCCAAGCGCGGATTAGCCGCTGAGAATCGGAAGGGTGAAGGCGCTCGGCAATCACCGGATCGCGCTCAGCAACTTCGACGTGAAAAGCTTCGTTGCCCAATTCCTCAAGCCGCGACATGGCCTTCTGCCGAATTTCTTCAGGGATATCGGGGAAGGCCCCGATCCCTTCGATCAGCGTGCGGATATAAAGTCCCGTGCCGCCGCAGACGATGGGCAGCTTGCCCTCGGCCCAAGTCTCCTTGACCGCCGCAACCGCCATGGCCTGCCAACGTCCGGCCGAACAGGCTTCGCTCGGCGGCAAAACGCCATAGAGCCGATGCGGCGCGCGCCCCTCGTCCTCTTGGCTCGGCCGTGCGGTGATGACGTTCAACACCTCATAGACCTGCATGGAGTCCGCATTGATCACTACGCCGTCGAACTCTTCCGCCACATCGAGCGCGCAGGCCGATTTGCCGCTGGCCGTCGGCCCACCGATGACAATGAGGTTATTCCGAACTTCCTTATTCATGGGGCGACCTATAGCACACTTGCCAAGAAAAGAGTCCCGTCCTATACCGCCCGCACGATGGAAAACGTTCTGACCCTCATAACACCCAACGACAGCCACGACCTGGAAGACGGCGCGCAGGCCGAAGCGCGCACCGTGCTCGCCGAGTTGGGTGCGACCTTGGGCGAAACGGCAATTCTCAAGGCCGATATCGCACTGGATATCCCTTTTGAAGGACTGCCGCCCATGGAGGCCCGCGCCGCGGTGCGCCAACGGCTTGAGGGTTGGCCCATCGACGTCATCGCCCAGCCAGCCGCAAAGCGACGTAAAAAATTACTGATCGCCGATATGGACAGCACCATCGTTGTCGGCGAAACCCTTGATGATCTGGCCGACCATGCGGGCCTCAAAGACAAGGTCGCCCGCATCACCGAACGCGCGATGAACGGCGAGGTCGGTTTCCGCGGCGCTCTGGTCGAACGGGTCGGGCTGCTTAAAGGCTTAAGCGAATCCATGCTGGCCGAAACCATGGCCGATACCCAGTTGACCCCCGGCGCGCGCCTGCTCGTACAGACCATGCGGCGACACGGCGCTTACTGCGCCCTGGTTTCGGGCGGGTTTACCTATTTCACCGAAAAGGTCGCCGAGATTTGCGGCTTCCATACCCACCGGGGCAACATCCTCAATATCGAGAACGGCCAGCTTATCGGCACGGTGGGCGAGCCCATCGTCAACAAAGACACCAAGCTCGAATGCCTCAAGACCTTCTCCGCCGAACGGAGTATCGACCTTGGCGAAACCTGCGCGGTGGGCGATGGGGCAAACGACCTCCCGATGCTCATGGCCGCCGGTCTCGGCATCGCCTTCCACGCCAAACCGGTGGTTGCCGCAGAAGCCAAATATCGCATTGAATTCAACGACCTGACTTCCCTGCTTTTCGCCCAGGGATACCGGTCAGATGAATTCGCAGCTTAGGGCCCGACCTAGGGTCAGGACCCTAGTTTCTTTCCAGTTCCACCAAACTGTCAAAAAATCATAACTTAGAACAATTATGCTTTCTCTCGATTGGGAAAAGACCGGCCTTTCACGACATCCGAAAGAGGGAAAATATCTATGCACGGCAATGGATACGCGAGGGTATTGGCAAAGGTTCTCAAGTGGTTGAACGACAACAAGGACCTCTGGGAGAACAATCCCGAGCGCTACCAAACTTTATTTGAATCACGTCTCAGGCTTCATGCGTTGACCGATTACGATGCTTCAAACTGCCTCGCCGAATACCAAATGTTCAGTGTTTACGGCTCAACTCCCTCATCTTTGGCCCAGTCCCGTGAAGAGACCGTTATTGGCTTTTTAGCCGCTTGAAACGAAACGCAATCAATTCGGAACGAAGACCATGACCCGTATTCGTGAAGACGTTATCGCCAGATCGATGATCCGCTGGCTGCACAACAACCGTCAATTTCGCCATCACGACCCGGCCCACTTCAAAAAGCTTCTGACGAGCCGGATTCGGCATATGGCGCTCGATGAAGACGCGGCCGAACTCTGTTTCAAGGTCTACCGCGCCAGTTTGTCCCCTCCGGCTTAGGGTCAGGACACTGTGCGGCCCGTCACAGAATAAAAAACCGACGGCCGCTACTAAGAAAGACAATCACAGGGAGTATCAAAAATGTTTAAACGCAGCACACTGCCTTTTCAGCAGCTTCTCTGGCTGTTTCCCGTGGCTGTTTCCATGCAGGCCATGAATGACGCCATGCGAGCCATGTCGGCCACCACTACCCGGCCCCGCCAAAGATAACCAGCGCCCCATTTGTTATCGTCATGCCCGCGACGGCGGGCATCCACGACTTCAAACAGCGGGGCCGCGGAAACAACGTCGTGGGCACCCGCATTCGCAGGCGCGACGGTTTTTAAGCTCGCCTAATCCCACAGGGCGTAGGATACCAGACCGTCGGCTAGTTTGGGTTCGAACCAGGTGGACTTGGGCGGCATGACCTCGCCTGCATCGGCGACGGCGAGCAGGTCTTTCATCCGGGTCGGGAAGAGGGCGAAAGCGACTTCCATCTCGCCGGAGTTCACCCGCTTTTCAAGCTCCTTCATGCCGCGAATGCCGCCGACGAAATCGATCCGCTTGTCGCGCCTGGGATCGGAAATACCGAGGATGGGCTCGATCAGGCGGTCGTGGATTAAGCTCACGTCCAACCGCTCGACCGGCTGATCCTCGCCCGGCAAGTCTTCCTTCGGCGCCAGCATGTACCACTGGCCTTCCAGATACATGCCGTAGGTATGGGCTTCGGTCGGCTTGGCGGCTTGGGAAGCCTTGACCAGATGAAAGCGTTGTTTGACTTCATCTAAGAAATCTTCGGGCATCCGGCCGTTCAGATCGGTCACCACCCGGTTGTAATCGAGCACCTGCATTTCATCGGTGGCGAAAGCCACGGCGAGGAAATATTCGGCGATGTCGCTAGCTGCACCATCACGCCGGGCGGCGGCGACCCGCGAGGCCGAAGCCGAGCGGTGATGTCCATCGGCGATGTAAAGCGCCCCCAGGCTTTCAAACGATGCGGTCAGGATATTGAGCGTCAGGGTATCCTCAATCACCCATAGGGTATGTTGGATACCATCGTCCGCCGTCACATCATAAGTCGGCGCGGCCTCACTCACCTTGGCAAGCGCTTCTTTTATATCGTCATGGGGACGGTGGGTCAGCAGGACCGGCCCGGTCTGGGCGTCAACCGCCTCGATCTGGCGGACCCGGTCATCCTCTTTGTCGGGCCGGGTGAACTCATGCTTTCGAATATCGTTGGTGTCATAAGCGGCAACCGAAGCGCCAACCACCGCGCCGGTCTGAATATGGTCGCCCATTTTAATTCGGTAGGCATAATAACAAGGGGCCTCATCGCGAATCAGCACGCCATCGTTCACCATCTTGTTGAGGTTCTCGGCGGCCTTGGCGTAGACCTCGGAGGCCATGGGGTCGGTTCCTTCCGGCAGGTCGATCTCGGCCTTGGAAATATGGAGGAAGGAAAGCGGCTTTCCAGCCGCCCGTTCGCGGGCTTCGGCCGAGTTGAGCACGTCGTATGGCGGAGCGGCCACATCGGAGGCCTTGTCGGGAGCCGGACGCAATCCTCTGAACGGACGAACCAAGCCTTTATACGGTTGGGGTGCTGCGGACACGGCTTTCTCCCTAATTTTCATGAAACCGAGGATTACGTTACGTCGCTTGTACGATGTTGACCCCGACAGCGCAACGGTCGATTCCACGAAACCTCTCCCCCCTTCTCCAAACCTTCATTTTGGTGTAAGCATCATGGCAAGATCGAGATCGAATAAGGGGCAAGAAAATCATGTCGACAGCCACCGCGGTGATCAGCGGCACCGGCCTTTACACACCTGAAGAAAGCATTTCAAACGAAGAACTGGTTCAGTCGTTCAACGCCTATGTGGACTTGTTCAACGAAGAGAACAAAGACGCCATCGAAGCGGGCGAAGTCGCCCCGCTCGAAAAATCGAGCACCGGGTTCATCTTCAAGGCCTCGGGCATTGAAAGCCGCTATGTGATGAACAAGGAAGGCGTTCTCGACCCCAAACGCCTCGCGCCGATCATTCCCGAGCGCTCCAACGACGAACAGTCGATCCAGTGTGAAATATCGGTCGCCGCCGCCAAGCAGGCCATGGAGCGCGCAGGCAAGACCGCCCAGGACATCGACGGCGTGATCGTCAGTTGTTCAAACCTCCAGCGCCCCTATCCCGCCGTTGCGATTGAGGTGCAGGATGCGCTGGGCATCGAAGGCTTCGCCTACGATATGAACGTCGCCTGTTCGTCGGCCACCTTCGGCATCCAGCAGGCCTCCGACGCCATCAAGGCTGGCTCGGCCCAAGCCGTGCTGGTGGTCAATCCTGAGATTTGTTCGGGTCACCTGGCCTGGCAGGACCGGGACTGTCATTTTATCTTCGGCGACGCTTGCACGGCGGCGGTGGTTGAAAACAAAGAAACCTGCACGGCAAGCGACGCCTGGGAAATCTTGGGCACCAAACTCAAGACCGTCTATTCCAACAACATCCGCAACAACTTCGGCTTCCTCAACCGGGGCGACGAATCCGGCATCGGCGCGCGCGACAAGCTTTTCGTTCAAAACGGCCGCAAGGTATTTAAGGAAGTGGTGCCCACCGTGGCCCAGATGATCTCGGAACATCTTGAAGCCCTCTCCGTCCCGGTCGACGACGTACGCCGCTTCTGGCTTCATCAGGCCAACCTGGGGATGAACGAACTGATCGCCAAAAAGGTGCTCGGCCGTACGGCGACCCGCGAGGAAGCCCCGGTCATTCTCGACGAATACGCCAACACCAGCTCCGCCGGATCGGTCATCGCCTTCCACAACTACCATAAAGACATGCAAAAAGACGCCATCGGCGTGCTCTGCTCCTTCGGCGCGGGATACTCAGTCGGCAGCGTCGTGATGAAGCGGATGTAAGAACAACGGCAATAAAAAGGGCGCTCCCCAGCGGAAGCGCCCTTTCCGTTTTTTATAGTCCCTACGACCTACTCAGCCGCGACCTCGGGCAGGGCCGCGAGTGAGGCCTGGAGTTCAGCTTCGTCGTAGTCCAGGTCTTCAAGTTTTCCGGCGAAGTAGTCGGTGTAGGCCTGCATGTCGAAGTGGCCGTGGCCCGAAAGATTGAACAGGATGGTCTTGCTCTCTCCGGCTTCCTTGCACTTCAGCGCCTCGACGATAGCGCCCTTGACCGCGTGGCTCGATTCCGGCGCGGGCACGATGCCTTCGGCGCGGGCGAAATCGACGGCGGCTTTGAAGCATTCGGTCTGCTGGTAGGCGACCGCTTCCATCAGGCCCAGTTCCTTCACATGGCTGACCAGCGGGGCCATGCCGTGATAGCGCAGACCACCGGCATGGAACCCCGGCGGCATGAAGGCGTTGCCCAGCGTGTGCATCTTGACCAGCGGGGTCAGGTGCTGGTTGTCGCCGAAATCGTAAGCGTAGGCGCCGCGGGTCAGGGTCGGGCAGGCTGCCGGTTCGACGGCAACGACGCGGACGTCTTCCTTGCCCTGGAGCTTGCGGCCCAGGAACGGGAAGGCAATGCCCGCCAGGTTGGAGCCACCGCCCGCACAGCCGACAACGATATCGGGATAGTCGCCCGCCAGGTCGAACTGAGCAATGGCCTCTTCCCCAATGATCGACTGATGCAGCAACACATGGGAAAGAACCGAACCCAGCGAATATTTGGTGTCGTCACGCTGAGCGGCCATTTCGACAGCCTCGGAAATGGCGATGCCGAGACTGCCGCGGCTGTCGGGATCTTTTTCCAGCACCGCACGGCCGGAAGCCGTTTCGGTCGACGGGCTCGGGACGCAACGCGCGCCATAGGTTTCCATCAGCGCCCGGCGATAGGGCTTCTGCTCGTAGGAGACCTTGACCATGTAGACATCGACTTCGAGGCCGAAGATCTGCCCGGCGAAGGAAATCGAAGAGCCCCACTGACCGGCGCCGGTTTCGGTGGTCAGCTTCTTAACGCCTTCTTCCTTGTTATAGAAGGCCTGGGCGATGGCGGTGTTGGGTTTGTGCGAACCGGCCGGGCTGACGCCTTCGTATTTGTAGTAAATCTTGGCAGGCGTATCCAAAGCCTTCTCAAGACGCCGTGCGCGGAACAACGGCGAAGGACGCCACTGTTTGTAGACTTCGCGGACCGGCTCGGGAATTTCAATTTCCCGCTCCTGGCTGACTTCCTGCATGATCAACTGCATGGGGAACAACGGAGCAAGGTCTTCCGGACCAAGCGGTTGTCCGGTCCCCGGGTTCAGCGGCGGGGCCATGGGTTCGGGTAGGTCCGCAGCGATGTTGTACCAAGATTTTGGCATCTGATCTTCGCCGAGGAGGTATTTGATGGTGTCGCTCATTTTGGCGTTCCCCCTGAATTTCTCTCGTCCACCCAAAAAGGGCTCAACTGTTCTAACGGTGTTGAGTCCCTTTTTCCAGTATGGATACGAGGGTCGCCGAACAATTTAGGTTTTTATCAACAACAAAAGAAACGGCGGCCCGAAGACCACCGTTTTTCTTCAACCTGTTAAGGGTCGGTTCGGAACTATTTTGAACCGAGCCGGAGGGCGACGAACCTCAGGCCACCCTGCCCTTCGACCAGCAAGAGCACGGTCTTGCGTTTGGCTTCCTGGGCCTTGGCGACCTTTTCGGCCACCTGACCGGGGGTTTCGACCTCTTCCTGACCCACTTCGACCACCAGATCGCCAACGTGAATGCCTTTTTCGGCGGCCGCACTGTCGGGACTGACCTTGGTGACGATAACGCCTTTGACATCTTCGGCAAGCTCGAAGCGTTGAGCCAGTTCGGGGGTAATGGACGACAGACCGAGGCCAAGCTCTTCAACCATCCGCACGGCATCTTTATCGGAACGACCGTCTGATTCTCTGGCGGCGACCTTCTCTTCCCTCAACTCGCCGACGGTGACTTGAACCACCTTCTTTTTGCCGTCACGCCAAACAACCACGTCAACCGCTTTGTCAATGGGCGTTTCGGCGACGATCCGCGGCAGTTTGCGCATTTCGGTAACTTCGCGGCCCGCAAACTCGAGCACGACATCGCGCGGTTTAATGCCGCCTTTTTCAGCCGGGCTGCCTTCGGAAACCGAAGCCACCAACGCGCCGATAGGCTTATCAAGATCGAGGCTTTCGGCGATTTCTTCGGTCACCGTCTGAATACGCACGCCAAGCCAGCCGCGCCGCACCTTGCCGCCATCGATCAACTGGGCGATCACCGGCTTCGCCACGGCGCTCGGCACGGAAAAACCGATGCCCACGCTGCCGCCTGAGGGCGAATAGATCATGGTGTTGACCCCAATGACCTTGCCATCGTTATTAAACAGCGGGCCGCCCGAGTTGCCTTTGTTGATCGGCGCATCGGTCTGAATGAAGTCGTCGTAACGTCCCGCATTGATATCCCGGCCACGGGCCGAAATGATCCCGGCGGTAACCGTACTGCCAAGGCCGAAGGGGTTGCCGATAGCCAGCACCCAATCGCCAACCCGGGCATCGTCGGAGTCGCCGAATTCTGCAACGTTCAGTTTTAAGCCTTTGGGATCGATCTTAAGGACGGCCAAGTCGGTTTCCGGGTCGCGGCCCACCAGTTCGGCCTTCAGCATCGTGTCGTCCTGCAACACGACGGTAATCTCATCGGCATCGGCGATCACATGGTTGTTGGTCACCACATGGCCATTTTTGTCGATGATGAAACCGGAGCCAAGAGAGGTCGGGCGACGCCGTTGTTGAGGCTGATTACGCTCGAAGAAATCTTTGAAAAACTCTTCAAACGGCGAACCTGGAGGCACGTTAAAGCCTTCGGGTCCCCGCCGTTCGGGCATGGCCTGGGTCGAAGAAATGGTAACCACCGATGGGGTCAGCTTTTCCGCCAGATCGGCGAAACTTTCGGGCGTTCCCCGCGCCTGGGCCGCACCGGCGGCAATCAACATGGCGATCAGAAGCGCAAAACCTATGATCCACTGTAAGGGCTGAAAGGTTTGCTGATGGCGCTCCAGGGGGACGGCCCGAGCCTGGCGTCGGATTTTATTTTGGGTCGGATTCACGTCTTCGTCTCCGTTTTTTCTTCGTCTACCGCAATTTTGATCGACTGCAGGGCAGCTTAAACTGTTATCCCGGAATTAGTCGTACTTTTTCACCCATTCAAGGCCAAAAAACACGTCTTCTCCATTCCTTGGCTCACTATATGGGCCGGAAATGTGGCGAATATTGGCCGTAAATAGGGTGATTTCTTGGCAATCGCTTTAAAGGGAATCGATGGCCGAGAGGAGATCCTTAGACGTTACCGGCTTAGCGAAAACTTTTTCCGCGCCCATCGCCTCAGCCATGCCGAGCAGGTTCATTTTGCTCGAATAGGTATGGCCGGAAATCGCAAAAAATCGGACGCTTGGATGGTCCTTTTTTAAAGTGCGGAAAAACTCAAAACCATCCACCTCGGGCATCATAATATCGCAGATAGCCAAATCCGCTTCGGCTTGCTTGAGCAAATATAAAGCCTGCCGCCCGTCATAGGCCGTCCGCACCTGATGGCCCGCACGCTTTAAAACCGCTTCCATCCCGTCGAGAACATCGGGATCGTCATCAACAACTATTATCGAAACCATTCTCACCTCAAGAAAGCACAATCTTAGAGGGTGACACATCAAAAAAAATTCACCCAGACGGGTTAGGCACCATGCGGCTTTAAAAAATCCGTCATTGTTACGTAAGCACCGCCGTCAATTCCCACAATAGGTTCCGGGAAGCTTTTCTGCAATAAGTTGTAGTTATAAAGATTTAAATTAAAGCCCTATCCCTTAACCAGCCAGACGGCCCCGACACCAAGCAAAGCCGCTGTAAGGCCAACAACCCGTACAGAGCTACTTGGCATTTGCAGGACTTGGAGCATCATACGCTTCATGCCGTCCGGGAACAGACAATAGAGCATTCCCTCAATCGCTAAGGCTAAGCCCAAAGCCGCCAATAGATCATTCATTCGGTCATCCTCCGAAAAAAACGGCCCCCGGATTACGCCAGGGGCCGCTCTTATTATTTTTTTCAGGCAACGAACCGATTTACCGACCGGCTTTACCTGTGATATCGCCGAAGAAGCGGAAGAAGTCGCTGTCAGGCGAGAGCACCATCGTGGTGTCGTCTTTGAGCGATTTCCGGTAGGCCTCCAAAGACCGGTAGAACTTGAAAAAATCCGGGTCTTTGTTGTAGGCGTCGGCCAAAATCGTGTTGCGCTGGGCATCGCCTTCACCACGCAGAATTTCAGAATTCTTGCGCGCCTCGGCGACAATCACCGTGCGTTGACGGTCAGCATTCGCCACAATTTCCTGCTTTTTCTCTTCGCCCTGAGCACGCAACTCATTGGCGATCCGCGCCCGTTCGGACTGCATCCGCTGATAAACGTTTTGCGAAATCTCTTTCGGCAGTTCGGTCCGGACAATCCGAATATCGACTACTTCGATGCCAAAGTTTTTGGCCGCCACGTTGAGGCGCGACTGAATGCGATCCATGATGGTTTCGCGCTTAGGCGAAAGCAGATCGACCAACAAATGCAGGCCCAACTCGTTTCGGATGCCCGCATTCAGGTTACGACCGAACGTATCGCGGAAAGCCGCGACGGTGCGGATGGATTGGAAGAACCGCAGGGGATCGATGATCCGCCAACGGGCGAAAGCATCAACCACAACACGCTTCTTGTCGGCCAGCTGCATTTCTTCCGACGGGGGATCGAGATTCAAAATCCGCTTATCGTAGTAAACGACGTTCTGAACAAAAGGCAGCTTGAAATTGAGCCCCGGTTCGCGGATGACCCGTTTGGGCTCGCCAAACTGCATGACGATACCCTGGGCCGCCTGATGAACGGTAAACAGAGCGCCGGAGAACAGACCGCCGACAACGATGACGACAATCCCGAAAATGGCTAATTTCCTATTCATCTACTTAGCCCCTCCCTGGCGTTTCTGGAGTTCGGGCAAGGGCAGGTAGGGCACGACGCCGCCACCGGCCTTATCAACCAGAACCTTATTCACCCCGCCAAGAACCTCTTGCATGGTTTCAAGGTAGAGCCGCTGTGAGGTCACGTCCTTAGACGCCGCCCAACTGTCGTATACCGAGACGAACCGCTTGGCTTCACCTTCAGCATCCTTGATGACCTTTTCCTTATAGGCCTCGGCCTCCTGGATCATCTTGGCCGCTTCACCACGCGCCGTCGGCACGACGCGGTTGCGGTAAGCTTCCGCCTCGTTTTCCAGGCGGGTCTGGTCCTGACGGGCTCGCTGAACCTCGTTAAAGGCGTCAATCACCGGCTGCGGCGGCTCCACCTTCAGGAGCTTCACATCGGTAATGGTGACACCCGATTCATACATATCCAGGCTCGCCTGAAGCACTTCGCGTGTACGATCTTCGATGGCTTCACGGCCGCCGGTCAGAGCGTCTTCCAAAGTGGTTTGACCGATCACCTCGCGCATGGCGCTTTCAGCCGCCAGCTTCACCGTGGTTTCCGGGTCGCGGATATTGAACAGGAAGTGTCCGGCGTCTTTGACTTTCCAGAAAACGGTAAAGTCGGCATCGGCGATGTTCTGGTCGCCGGTCAGCATCAGACTTTCTTCCAACACATCCCGCGCACCGACCGTCGAGTTGCGCCCTTGCTGGACCGCTCCTCTGAAACCGACGTCGATCCGGTTGATCCGCTCGACATTGGGCGACATGGTCTGCCCGATGGGAGCCGGGAAATACCAGTTGAGGCCCGGGTTTGTGGTCTGAACGAACTTGCCGAACAGCATCACGACGCCCTGGTGGCCCGCTTCGATCCGGTAAAAACCGCTGGCCAGCCAAACCGCCAGGCCGATCAGAACGATCAGGAACAGACTTTTGCCGCCGCCCATGCCGCCGGGCATGAACCGCTTCAACTTGTCCTGGCTCCTTTTCAGCATCTCTTCAATATCGGGGGGCTGCTGGCCGCCGCCTCCGCCGCCGCCTCCGCCACCCATGCCGCCAGGACCACTGCCCCAGGGGCCTTTGCCGCCACCGCCGCCGCCCCACGGGCCGCCGCCTCCTCCTTGAGGATTCCAAGCCATGAAATATGCCCTTTATCTAATATTTAAGGCCAAAGACCTTTTTCTAAAGCGTTTCATGCCTTATATGACACGGAACAGGCCGGACGCAATGGATGCGCCCTTAGATTTTTTATTAATTTACGGCGGAAAACGGAGACTTCATTAATGTCACCCATTACCCCAGAGCAGGTTCTTGAGGCGCTCAAGGACGTTATCGACCCCGACAAGAACCAAGATATTGTTAGCCTCGGCATGGTAACGGGCTTGCAAGTGAAGGACGGTCACGTCGCCTTCGCCATCGAAGTCGACCCCGAACGCGGCCCGGCTCTCGAGCCACTGCGCAAAAAAGCCGAAGAAACGATTTTCAACATGCAAGGCACGATCAGCGCCACCGTCGTACTGACCGCCGAACGCCCGCCTCAGCAGGGCGAGGCTCCGCAAGGTCACGGCCACGGACACAACCATGGTCCGGAAGAACCTTTGATGCCGGGCGTCAAATCCATCGTCGCCATCGCCTCGGGCAAGGGCGGTGTGGGCAAATCGACAACCTCGGTCAACATCGCTCTCGCCCTATCCTCCCAAGGCCTGAAAGTCGGCCTGCTCGACGCCGATATCTACGGCCCCTCGATCCCCCGGATGCTGGGCATTTCCGGTCAGCCGGAATCGTCCGACGGCAAGACTCTCGACCCCATGGAAAACCACGGCATCAAGTGCATGTCCATCGGTTTCCTGGTCGAAGAAGATACCCCGATGATCTGGCGCGGCCCGATGGTCATGGGCGCCCTGGAACAGATGATGCGCGACGTCAACTGGGGCGAGCTTGACATTCTGGTCGTTGACATGCCTCCGGGAACCGGCGACGCGCAGCTAACCATGGCCCAACGGGTGCCGCTCACCGGGTCGGTAATCGTCTCCACCCCGCAGGACATCGCGCTGCTGGACGCTAAAAAAGGCCTCAACATGTTCCGCAAGACCGAAGTGCCGGTTTTCGGCATCGTTGAGAACATGAGCTACTTCACCTGCCCCAATTGCGGCGAGCGCACGGAAATCTTCAGCCATGGCGGGGCCCGTAAGGTCGCCACCCAGTTGGGCGCGGAATTCCTCGGCGAAATCCCGCTCGATATCAAAATTCGCCTGACCTCCGACGGCGGCGAACCGATCACCGCTTCAGAACCCGACGGCGAACATGCCAAAGCCTATAAAGAAATCGCCGCCAATATCTGGGGTAAAGTCGGAACCCTGATCGGCGATGGCGCGGCAAAAGGTCCGAAAATTGTAATGGAATAACGGCTAATCAACCGCAGATTCACAAAAGAGGCTCCGGTAGGTTCCGGGGCCTCTTTTTTGTCGGCTTGATGTCAAGTTTTTTAGGAAATTTTTAGCGATCCGCGCTTTAATTCAGAAGAGCGATTCGCCATGTCTAAGAGATAATGGACCCGCTCCGTAAACAGAGAAATAAAGAGTGAATAAGATGGGTAAAATCGATATCAAGCCTGGCGACCAATACATCAAATCCGGTATGCCGCCAACCTACTGGACCGTCGACCGCCTTCTGGATTTCCCCAACACGCCGCAGCACGTCCGTTTGGTCCGGCGCAGAGACGAAACCAGTCACACCCGCGTCATCACCATCGCGGTCTCGGCGTTGATGGATCGCAAAAACTACAAGCCTGTCGCTGCTTAGAGACTTCAATTACCCCTCCCAACCTCCCCTAAAAGGGGAGGAGTTTGGAACTGCGCCCCTCCCCCTTTTAGGGGGAGTTGGAGGGGGTAAATCGCTCCCTACTTAAACTCGCTCCAAAACAACGAAGCTATAGGCTGGGCCTTCTTCGGGCTGGCGGTCGTTGCGGCTGATTTCCCGCCAGTCGCTCCGCTCGAATTCGGGAAAAACCGTATCGCCGTCGATTGCGGCATGGACCTCGGTGAGATAGAGGCGATCAGCATTCGCCAGAGCTGCCTTGTAGACCTGAGCGCCGCCAATGATCATGATCTCATCCGCACCCGCCTCAACCGCCGCCTGCTTAGCGTTCTCGACGGCAGTGCCATAATCGTTGACCACAATAGCCCCTTCGGCTTCGTAGTCGGCTTGGCCAGTCAGCACGATATTGGCGCGACCCGGCAGGGGTTTGCGCGGCAATGATTCCCAGGTATTGCGCCCCATAATTAACGGCTTGCCCATGGTGGTTTCCTTAAACCACTTCATGTCTTCGGGCAGCCGCCAGGGCAGGTCGCCATCCTTGCCGATCACCCGGTTTTCGGCCATGGCGACGATCAGGCAAAGGCGGGGAGCTTCACTCATACCGCCACCGGGGCCGAAATATGCGGCTGGGCCTCATAGCCGACCAGTTCGAAGTCATCGAAGGTAAAAGCAAAGAGGTCTTTGACATCAGGATTGATCTTCATGGTTGGTAAGGGCCCCGGCGTGCGCTCAAGCTGGGTGCGCGTCTGCTCCAAATGATTGGAATAAAGGTGCGCATCGCCGAAGGTGTGGATGAATTCGCCGGGTTTCAGGCCCGTTACCTGGGCGATCATCATGGTCAGCAGCGCATAGGAAGCGATGTTGAACGGCACGCCTAAGAAGATATCGGCGCTCCGCTGATAGAGCTGGCAGGACAGCTTGCCCTCGGCCACGTAGAACTGGAACAGGCAATGGCACGGCGGCAGGGCCATGTGATCGACGTCGGCCACGTTCCAGGCCGAAACGATCAGACGGCGTGAGTCCGGCGTATTGCGGATCTGATCGAGCAGGTTTGAAATCTGATCGACCGTTTCGCCGCCGGGTGTCGGCCAGGAGCGCCACTGATGGCCGTAGACCGGCCCAAGATCGCCCTTTTCGTCGGCCCATTCGTTCCAGATGGAAACGCCATTGTCGTTGAGATATTTGATGTTGGTGTCGCCCTTCAAGAACCACAGCAGCTCATGAATGATCGACTTGAGGTGCAGTTTCTTGGTCGTCAGGCAGGGAAAACCGTCTTCCAGATCGAACCGCATCTGATAGCCGAAAACGCTCTGTGTTCCGGTCCCGGTCCGGTCCCCTTTGACCG
>Ga0209475_10002682_pt1 | contig 17505 bp, 12 predicted proteins | sample tdDd471_FD_187128 | JGI IMG/M metagenome (GOLD analysis project Ga0209475, IMG submission 187128) | Marine sediment microbial communities from the Atlantic coast under amendment with organic carbon and nitrate - tdDd47.1 (SPAdes)... | ecosystem: Environmental > Aquatic > Marine > Coastal >... | reverse complement strand
GGCATTGAACCGGGTGGTGTTCGTCAAGCGCCCGAAGGAAATCGCGCGGCCATCGTCGTCGCCGCTGGTGACGTCGACGGAGATCCTCGAGAACGGTCAGCTCCGCACCATCGCCCTCGACTCCAAGGTCAGGGTCGAGAAGGGCGACATCGCGACCGTGGTGTATGTCCCGTACGATGCCCACCAGATCGCCGACGGCGGCGCCAGCTTCGAGCTCGGCGGCCGGAATCGTTTCCAGGCGCTGCTCGACGCGACCGGCTTCGACGCCCGCGCCGACAGCGACGCGGTGCGCCGCGACCTGCGGCTTCTGGACCTGATCGAGGACCTCCCCTCGCTCGACCCGTTCCTGCTGAAGGACCGGGTCAGCCTCGAGGACGTGACGGTGCCCGAGGCCTACTTCTCGATCTCGGAGACCGAGTTCCAGGACATCAAGCGCTACATCCTGAACAAGTTCCGGCCGATCACCGAGCGCGTGGTCGACCCGTCCTCCCCGAACGCCGCCGAGACCGCCGAGCAGTTCATCATGAAGCTCTGGGAGGCCCGCGACCTGGACTACCTGAAGCCGATCACCGACGCGTTCCGCCTCGATCCGCAGCAGGCCACCGAGATCTACTACGCCTGGAAGGGCATCACCTACTACGAGCTCCAGTACAAGCGCAGCCAGAGGGCGCTGCTCGGCTTCGCCGACTGGCTGCACGGCAGGGCGGTGCCGACCGACTACGTGAAGCCGGATGTCCGCGAGGCGCTGGCCGAGGCGGCCCGCGACGTCGCCGGCGCACTCGCCCGTCACCTGCAGAACAGCTCGGACATCCTCCGGCTCTACAACCAGGGCTACGAGGAACTGTTCGTGCGCGGCGGCGACGCCCGCCCGTTCATCGACTTCCTGCGGGATTCCAGCACCCTGTTCTGGGACCTGGCGGCCTCGATCTCCGCCCTCAACCACGGTGTGTCGGTGTGGGACCAGCGGACCCGCAACGCCGAGGACCGGCGGCTGGCCGCCGAGCCCCTGAAGCCGCTTCTGGACATCCTCGCCCGCGTGATCGTGTGACCCGGATGCCCGGCATGCAGCCTCCGGCACGCCGCCCCCCGCAGGCCGGGCCGAGGACCGGACGGCCGGCCCGTCACGGAACTTTCTCGCGGGCCGGGCTTGCGGTTCGGCCCCGAGCCTCTCATGTTGCGATGCAGCATCATCGGTCGCGACCGCGACCGGACCAGCGCTGAGCAAGGCGACGCCGCCCATGTCGATCCGCAACCTCGACCGCATGTTCCATCCCGCCTCGGTCGCCGTGATCGGCGCCAGCAACCGCGAGCGCTCGGTCGGCCGGGTGCTCTCGCGGAACCTGCTGTCGGGCGGGTTCGAGGGGCCGGTCCTGCCGGTCAACCCGCACGCCACCGCGATCGGCGCGACCCTGGCCTACCACGACGTCGACTCGCTGCCGTTCGCTCCCGATCTGGCGGTGATCTGCACGCCGCCGGAAACCGTGCCGGGCATCGTCGACACCCTCGGCCGGCGCGGCACCAAGGCGGCGGTGGTGATCACCGCCGGGTTCTCCGAGACCCGCAGCGACGAGGGCCGACGCCTGACCCAGGCCGTCCTGGACGCCGCCCGCCCGCACCTGATGCGGGTCGTCGGGCCGAACTGCGTCGGCATCCTGGTCCCCGGCATCGGCCTGAACGCCAGCTTCGCGCACATGCAACCGAAGACCGGCGACATCGCGTTCGTCAGCCAGTCCGGAGCGGTGGTCACCGCGGTGCTCGACTGGGCGACCCATCGCGGCATCGGCTTCAGCCACATGGTTTCGCTCGGCAACATGGCCGACGTCGACTTCGGCGACATGCTCGACTTCCTGCTCGCCGACCCGAAGACCCGCGCGATCCTGCTGTACGTCGAGTCGATCACCCATGCGCCGAAGTTCATGTCGGCCGCCCGGGCCGCGGCCCGGGCCAAGCCGGTGATCGTCGTGAAGTCCGGCCGCACCGCCGCGGCGGCGCGCGCCGCCGCCTCGCATACCGGGGCGCTCGCCGGTTCCGACGCGGTGTACGACGCCGCCTTCCGGCGCGCCGGCATGTTGCGGGTGTTCTCGATGGACGAGCTGTTCGACGCCGTCGAATCCCTGGCCTACGGCCCGCGGATCGTCGGCGACCGGCTGGCGATCGTCAGCAACGGCGGCGGCATCGGCGTGCTGGCGACCGAGGCGCTGTCCGACGCCGGCGGCACCCTGGCGACCCTGACGCCGGAGACCGTCCAGCGCCTCGACGGCTGCCTGCCGGCCACCTGGTCGCACGGCAACCCGGTCGACATCATCGGCGACGCGCCGGGCTCGCGCTACGCCGACGCGGTGGCCGCCGTGCTCGAGAATCCCGGCACCGACGCCGTGCTGGTGCTGAACTGCCCGACGGCGATCGCCGACAGCCGCGAGGCCGCCGAGGCCACCCTCGAGGTCATCAAGGCGGCCGGTGCCAAGCGACCGAAACCACCGGTCCTGACCAGCTGGCTCGGCGACGGACCGGCGGCCGAGGCCCGCCAGATGTTCGCCGCCGCCCGGGTTCCCAGCTACGCGACGCCCGAACAGGCGGTGCGCGGCTTCATGCACCTGGTGCGCTACCGCCGGCACCAGGCGCTGCTGATGGAGACCCCGCAGCCGCTGCACGAATGGACGGCGCCGGCGGTCGAGGCGGCGCGCGCGGTGCTCGCCGCGGTCGCCGCCGAAGGCCGCGAGATGCTGACCGAGCCGGAAGCCGACCAGGTGCTCGAGGCCTACGGGATTCCGGTCGTCCGGACCCTGACGGCGGCGACCCCGGAGGACGCCGGTCACGCCGCCGAGCGGATCGGCGGGCCGGTGGCGCTGAAGATCCTGAGCCGCGCGATCAGCCACAAGTCCGACGTCGGCGGCGTGCAGCTCGGCCTCGAGGGCGGCGCCGCCGTGAAGGCCGCCGCCGAGGCGATGCTGGCGCGGGTCGCCGAGCGCAGCGGCGGCGCCACCGTGGACGGGTTCACCGTCCAGGAGATGGCCTCGATGCCGCACGCCCACGAGCTGATCGTCGGCGTCCACCGCGACCCGGTGTTCGGGCCGACGGTGCTGTTCGGCAAGGGCGGGGTCGAGGTCGAGGTGGTGCGCGACAGCGCAATCGCCCTGCCGCCGCTGAACTCGGTGCTGGCCCAGGACCTGATCGGCCAGACCCGCGTGCACGACCTGCTGCGCGGCTATCGCGACCGGCCGGCCGCCGACCTGGAGGCGATCCAGCGGGTGCTGGAGCGGGTCGGCCAGCTCGCCCTCGACCTGCCGGAGATCGCCGAGCTCGACATCAACCCGCTGCTCGCCGGCGCGTCCGGCGCCATGGCCCTGGACGCCCGGATCCGGGTCGCCCCCGCAGCCGACGCCGCCCCGCCGGCGATCCGCCCCTATCCGGACCACCTGGCGCACGACGCGGTGCTGGAGGACGGCTCGTCCGTGACCGTGCGGCCGATCCGGCCGGAGGACGAGCCCGCGATCGCCGGGATGCTGGCGCGCTCGTCGCAGGAGGACCTCAGGCTGCGGTTCTTCGCGCCGATCCGGCAGCTCAGCCACGAATCGGCGGCCCGGCTCACCCAGATCGACTACGGACGCGAGATGGCGTTCGTGGCGGCGGAGGACGGCGAGCTGCTGGGGGTCTCGCGACTGGCCGAGGATCCGGAGGGCGAGACCGCCGAGTTCGCCGTGCTGGTGCGGACCGACCGCCAGAAGCGCGGGCTCGGCGAACGGCTGATGTCCGACCTGATCGCCTATGCGCGGGACCGCGGCATCGCCGTCCTGCACGGCACCGTGATGACCGAGAACCGGCGCATGCTGGCGCTGTGCGAGAAGCTCGGGTTCGAGCGCCGCCTGCTGCCGGACGACCCCGGCATCGCCCAGCTGACGCTGCGCCTCGGCCCGTCGCCGGCGGACAATCGTTAACCAGTTGAGTTGACTCGGCGTTTACGACTCCTGCCGCACAGTGTCGGTCGGCAGGAAGGAGACCGCCATGACGCCGGAGACTGTGCAGCCGTCCCTCGAGGAAATCGCCGAGCGCGCCGAGATCGGCAGCGTCCGGGAGCCGGAGTTCCGGCTGGTCGCCGACCTGATCCGCATGACCATCCTCGGCCACGAGGCGCGCGCCGAGGCCGCCTGAGCGGCTCGCCGACCGCACTTCCACCAGCGGCGGTCAGCCGCCCTCGACGATCGCCAGCGCCGCGTGCGAGCGTGACCGGAACTCGCGCCGGTACAGGATCGCCACCACCCACACGGTCGCCGCCATCAGCCCGGCCGGGTGCAGGAACCAGGCACAGGCCGCCAGCCCGAAATAGTAGGCATGCATGCCGCCGTTGTAGTGACGGGCGGCCAGCGTCACCAGCCGGGCCGCCACCGCCGCGCGCGACCGGGCGACCGCCGGATCGCCGTCGCCCGGCTGCGGGATCGAGCCGAGCACCACGCCGGCGTTGTTGTGCAGCCGCATCGACCACGCCAGCCGGAAGAAGGCGTGGGTGAAGATCAGGATCATCAGCGCCACCTTGAAGCCGAACCGGTTCTGGCTGGTGGTCGCGAAGTAGTCGATGCCGTTGAGCACCTTCACCACGTCGGCCGAGGCGCCGAGGGCGGCCGCCAGCCCGCCGATCACGAAGATCGCGGTGGAGGCCAGGAACGCCGAGTTGCCGGTCAGCGACTGCAGGATCTGGACGTCGAGGATCCGGTTGTCCCGACCGACCGCCGACTGCATCCAGCGCTCGCGCCAGACCTGCATCCGGGCCGGCAGGTTGCTGCCGCGCCGGATCGACAGCGCCACGAAACTCTCGTAACCGGCCCAGGCCAGCAGGAACAGGGCCAGCGCAAGCAGGTCCAGCTTCGAGAAGATGGTCAGGATCTCGGCCATGGACTCCGTCGGCGTCCGGTTTCCGCGCGACGCCGCCAGGCGGCACGCCCCCCGGCAGAATCACAGGCCGGGCAGGATCGCAGACCGGGCAGCCGCCGGCCAGCGTCACGACTCGTCACGCGTCACCGCTTGCGGACGACCGGCTCAGGCGGCGGCCGACGCGCCACCCAGCACCCGCGCCTCCGGAAACCGCACGCTGACAGCGGTTCCGCGCCCGACCTCGCTCTCGATCGCGACCGAGCCCTCGTGCAGCTCGGCGAAGCCCTTGACCAGGGACAGGCCGAGGCCGGTGCCCTGATGACGGCGGGCGTGGGTCTGGTCGGCCTGGAAGAACGCCTCGGTGACCCGCGACACAGCCTCGGCCGGGATGCCGATCCCGGTATCCCGGACCTGCAGCACGAGTCCCCGACCGTCGCGCGCCAGCGATACCTCGATCCGGCCGCCCCGCGGGGTGAACTTCACGGCGTTCGACAGCAGGTTCAGCAGGATCTGCCGGAACATCCGCTGGTCGCCGAACAGCGACACGCCGGTCGCCTGGACGTCCACCGTCATGGCGATCCCGTTGCGCTCGCTGTCGGCCTCGATCATCCGGATCGCGGTCAGCAACGCCCCGCTCGGGTCGAACCGCTCCTCGTCGAGCACGATCCGCCGGGAATCGATGCGCGCCATGTCGAGGATCGCGTCGAGAACGCCCAGGAGATGGGCGGCACTGGTATGAATATCCCGCGCATAACCGTGGTATCGCTCGGGTAGCGGCCCGAAGATCTGCCGCTCCTGGATCTCCGAGAACCCCATGATGGCGTTCAGCGGCGTCCGCAGTTCGTGGCTGACCGTCGCCAGGAAGTTCGATTTCGCCAGGTTCGCCGCCTCCGCCGCCAACCGGGCGCTGACCTCGTTCCTGGCCCGCCGGGAACTCAGCAGCACCTCGGCGCCCAGGAACGCCGTCAGCACGAAGACCACGGCGAGGATCGCCCACTGGTACAGCTCGGCTCGCCGGTATCCGGCCCGGGTCTCCTCGGCGAGCTGGCGGAAATGCTCGCCGTAGTACACTTCCCGCGTCAGCTCCTGCACGGCGGGACGCCAGGCCACCAGGGCCTTGTAGATCTTCATGTACCGGTCGCGGTCGCCACGCCGAAGCGCCGCCACTTCCGGATCGAGCGACCGGAGCGTGAGCATCAGGTCGTTCAGCAGGCCTTCCGCGCCCTCGACCTTGCGGACCTCCTGGGTCTGATCGCCGTGCAGCAGGACCGGGATCCGGCTCCACAGCAGCTCGAACCGGGTCGATACCGCCGCGCGGTCGGTGTCCGGCTCGCCCAGCATGAAGCGGTCGAGCGATCCCAGGAACCGTTCCAACTCGTAGGCGAGCTGGCCGACCGCCCAGTTGTTGTTGGTCAGGAGATAGGCGTGGGCGTTCCGCTCGCGCCGCAATTCCTGGTCGTGGAGCGCGATCAGGGCGAGAAACACCGCCGCCAGGCCGACGACCGCCGCCATGCGAACCAGCGGTCTCGCCAGCCACCTCAGCGCGGACTCGGCGATCCGGTGTCTCGCCAGCCGGTCCCGCAGTCCAGCAGCCATGGCAACCCACCCAGCATAACCCGTAGCGGACGCCGCCTGCGGCGCCCGGTTCCCCTCTCGTCATCCAGTATGTCGAAGACGAAGGTCGGGCAATATTGTGGAATGCCGGTATTAACGCATGGTTACGAGGTCTTCGCGTGTATTAGACGTCAAGGTTTGCAACCTTGAGGGCATTCTGCTGGATGAATTCCCGACGAGGCTCGACGACGTCGCCCATGAGCGTCGAGAACACCTCCTGGGCCTCGTCGGCGTGGGCGACCTTGACCTGCAGCAGGGTACGGCGGTCGGGATCCAGCGTGGTCTCCCAGAGCTGCTCCGGGTTCATCTCGCCGAGGCCCTTGTAGCGGTTGACCGTCAGGCCCTTGCGGCCGATCGCGAACACCGCCTCGATCAGACCGACCGGGCCGTACACGGTGCGCGGCCCATCCTTGGCCTCCAGGATCGCCGGCTTGGCGAACAGTTCCTGCAGCTCGGCGGCCCGCTCGTCCAGCGCCCGCGCCTCCGGGGTGCGCAGGAAGGCGCCGTCGAGACGGTAGCGCTCGGTGACGCCGCGCAGGGTGCGCTCGAACACCAGCGCCGCGCCGGTCTCGGTCTCCTCGAACCGCCCGGACCAGCCGCGCTCGTGCTCCTCGAACTGCGAGTCGAGACGCCGGGCGAGATATTCCGCGGCCCCGGTCGCCTGCTCGGCGTCGGCCAGCAGCCCGGTGCCGAGGGTTCCTGCGACGGCCGCCTGCTCGACCAGGATGCTGCTGCCGAGACGGCGGGCCAGCGGCTCGATCAGGTGCTTGGCCTGGCGCGCCCGCTCGGCCTGGGCCGCCAGGTCGGCGCCGGCCACCTGGGCGCCGGAGGCGAGGTTCAGCACCGCGCCCTTGGTGCCCTCGTCGATCAGGAAGCGCTCGAGCGCCCGGTCGTCCTTGAGGTAGGTCTCCTCGTTGCCGCGCTTGACCCGATAGAGCGGCGGCTGGGCGATGTACAGGTAGCCGTTCTCCAGCAGCTCCGGCATCTGCCGGAAGAAGAAGGTCAGCAGCAGGGTGCGGATGTGGCTGCCGTCCACGTCGGCGTCCGTCATGATGATGATCCGGTGGTAGCGGATCTTCGAGATGTCGAACTCCTCGGGACCGATGCTGGTGCCGAGCGCGGCGATCAGCGTGCCGATCTCCTGGCTGGACAGCATCTTGTCGAAGCGCGCCCGCTCGACGTTCAGGATCTTGCCGCGCAGCGGCAGGATCGCCTGGGACTTGCGGTTGCGGCCCTGCTTGGCGGAGCCGCCGGCGCTGTCGCCCTCGACCAGGAACAGCTCGGCCTTGGCCGGATCGCGCTCCTGGCAGTCGGCCAGCTTGCCCGGCAGGTTGGCGATGTCGAGCGCGCCCTTGCGACGGGTCAGCTCGCGCGCCTTGCGGGCCGCCTCGCGCGCCGCCGCCGCCTCATAGGCCTTGGCGACCACCCGCTTGGCGTCGGCCGGATGCTCGTCGAACCACTGGTCCAGCTTGTCGGCGACGATGCTCTCGACCACCGGCTTGACCTCGGACGACACCAGCTTGTCCTTGGTCTGGGACGAGAATTTCGGGTCCGGCACCTTGACCGACAGCACGCAGGTCAGGCCTTCGCGCGCGTCGTCGCCCGACAGGCTGACCTTCTCCTTCTTGGCGATGCCGGAGGCCTGGGCGTAGTTGTTGACCTGCCGCGTGAGCGCAGCACGGAACCCGGCCAGGTGGGTGCCGCCGTCCTTCTGCGGGATGTTGTTGGTAAAGCACAGCATGGTCTCGTGGTAGGAGTCGGTCCACTCCATCGCCACCTCGACCGTGATGCCGTCGCGTTCGCCGCTCATCATCAGGGTCTGATGCACGGCGTGCCGCGACCGGTCGATGTACTTCACGAAGGCCTCGAGCCCGCCCTCGTAGAACATCTCGACGGTCTTCGGCTCGGCGGTGCGCTCGTCGACCAGCACGATCCGCACGCCGGAGTTCAGGAACGCCAGCTCGCGCAGCCGGTGCTCCAGGGTCGCGAAGTCGAACTCGACCATGGTGAAGGTCGCGGCCGACGGCTTGAACGTCACCTCGGTGCCGGTCTGGCTCGACGGCCCGACGACCGCCAGGTCGGCCTCCGGCTCGCCGTGCCGGAACCGCATGAAGTGCTCCTTGCCGTCGCGCCAGATCCGCAGATCGAGCGTCTCGGACAGCGCGTTCACGACCGACACGCCGACCCCGTGCAGGCCGCCGGACACCTTGTAGGAGTTCTGGTCGAACTTCCCGCCGGCGTGCAGCTGGGTCATGATGACCTGGGCCGCCGACACCCCCTCCTCGTGGTGGATGTCGACCGGGATGCCGCGGCCGTTGTCCGACACCGTGACCGAGCCGTCGCCGTTCAGGGTGACCCGCACCGCGTCGCACCAGCCGGCCAGCGCCTCGTCGATGGCGTTGTCGACCACCTCGTACACCATGTGGTGCAGGCCGGAGCCGTCGTCGGTATCGCCGATGTACATGCCGGGACGCTTGCGCACGGCGTCGAGGCCGCGCAGCACCTTGATGGACTCGGCGCCATAGCCGCTGGATCCGCCGTTGCCGTCCGAGGGCCCGTCCTCGGGAAGGATCTCGTCAGCCATTGGATGTCTCTCCTCGGAATCCGACGGTGCCGGCCGGCGCCAGGCGCCCGTCCGTCACCTCCAAAATCTGGGCCCGGTCGGCGATCGGCGCGAACACGCCCCGGTCCGTTCCGGTCAGCCAGGCCTGCCCGCCGAGCGCCAGCACGGCCTCGAACAGCGCAGCCCGGCGTCGGTCGTCGAGATGGGCCGCCACCTCGTCGAGCAGCAAAATCGGCGCGGCCCCTTCGTCGACCGCCTGCAGCCGGGCGTGCGCCAGCACGATGCCGACCAGCAGCGCCTTCTGCTCGCCGGTGGAGCAGCGCTCCGCCGGCATGTCCTTCGGTACGTGCCGGACCGCCAGATCGCTGCGGTGCGGCCCCTCGGCCTCGGGCGAGCCGGGGCGGCGGCCGGCGGCCAGGGTCGCCCGCAGCCGTTCCTCGACGTCGAGGGCCGGCGCCTCCTCGAGCCAGCGGTCGACCGTTCCCTCCAGCCGCAGGGCGGCGGCCGGGAACGGCGCCTCGGTCTCGGCGCAGACCCGGTTCAGCCGGGCCACCAGCGCGGCGCGGGCGGCGGCGACGGCAATACCGGTCGCGGCCAGGGTCTCCTCCAGGGCGGCATACCAGGCGGCGTCGCGCACCCCGTCCTTGATCAGGCGGTTGCGTTCGCGCCAGGCGTGCTCGTAACCGTTCACCCGGGTCGAGTGCTCCGGGTCGAAGGCGAACACCAGGCGGTCCAGGAACCGGCGCCGGCCCGACGCCCCCTCCAGGAACAGCCGGTCCATCGCCGGGGTCAGCCAGGAAACCGTGACGTGGTCGCCGAGCGCGGCCTGGCTCTTCGCCGGCACCCCGTCGATCCGGACCAGCCGGCGCTCGCCTTCGGCCTCCGGGTCGCGGCCGGTGCCGATGGCGACCTCGCCGAGCTTGCCGTCGACCCGGGCCGCCACCGCCCAGGCCGTGACCGGCGCCGTAACCGGCTCGCCGCCGGGTACCACGCGGTCGACCTCGGACAGCCGGGCGCGCCGCAGCCCACGGCCGGGCGCCAGGAACGACACCGCCTCGAGCAGGTTGGTCTTGCCGGCGCCGTTCGGGCCGGCCAGCACCACCGCCGGGCCGTCGATCTCGACGGTCGCCGCCGCATAGTTCCGGAACCGCGTCAGGCTCAGGCGACGCACCGCGAGCCGGCGCGGCACCGGGCCCGCCGACGGTTCGGCCATGAGGGGTCGGGCGGTCACGCGGCCTGTCACACCCGCATCGGCATGAGGACGTAGAGCGCGCCGTCGTCGCCCTCGTCGGTCACCACGGTCGGCGACGCCGCGTCGGCCATGGCGAACACCGCCTTGCTGCCGTCGTCGATCTGGTCGGCGATGTCGAGCAGGTAGCGCGAGTTGAAGCCGATCTCGATCGGCGACGAGCCGTAGTCGACGTCGACCTCCTCGGTCGCCTGCGCGTTGTCCGGGCTGTTCGCCGACAGGGTCAGCGTGCCGCTGGCCAGGCTCAGCTTCACCGAGCGCGACTTCTCGGTGGAGATGGTGGCGACCCGGTCGACCGCGCGCTTGAAGGTCGAGCTCTCGACCCGCAGGACCTTGTCGTTGCCGGACGGGATCACCCGCTCGTAGTCCGGGAAGGTGCCGTCGATCAGCTTGGTGGTCAGCACGGTCGCCTCGAAGGCGACCCGCAGCTTGTTGTCGTTCAGCGAGACCTGGACGTCGCCGTCGGTCTCCTCGATCAGCTTGCGGATCTCCTGGACCGCCTTGCGCGGCACGATCACCGCCGGCATGCCGGCGGCGCCGGCCGGCAGCGGCATCTGCACCCGGGCCAGCCGGTGGCCGTCGGTGGCGACCGCGCGCAGCACCGGCATGTCGTCGGCCTTGGTCTCGTGCAGGAAGATGCCGTTCAGGTAGTAGCGGGTCTCCTCGGTGGAGATCGCGAACCGGGTCCGGTCGATCAGGGTCTTGGCGTCGGCCGCCGACAGCACGAAGCCGGTCGGCAGGGTGTCGCCGGACAGCGCCGGGAACTCCTCGACCGGCAGGGTCGGCAGCGAGAAGTTCGAGCGCCCGGCCCGGATCGCCATGCGGCCGCTGTCGCCGTTGGCGGTCAGCTCGACCTCCGACCCGTCCTGCAGCTTGCGGACGATTTCGTACAGGGTGTGCGCCGGCACCGTGGTCTGGCCCGGCTGGTCGACCGAGCAGCCGACGCTCTCGACCACGTCCAGGTCCATGTCGGTGGCGGTCAGCGACAGCGTCCCGTCGCCGGCCCGCAGCAGCACGTTGGCCAGGATCGGGATGGTGTTGCGACGCTCGACGACGCTCTGGACGTGGGCGAGCGGCTTCAGCAGGGCCGCGCGGTCGATGGTGATCTTCATGGGCTCGCTCGGGCCTTTCGGATGGTCTCGGGGACGCCTCCGCCGCCCGGCGAAGGGCGGCGGAAAGGCATACCCGTCACGGGGCGAATCGTCACGGATTTTATAGCACGAAACACCCGCCGTAGGGCCAGCTTTCCGGCGATCCGAAGCGCCCTCGCGACACCCCTGCGGGCGCCGTCCGATACGCCCCCCGAAACCGCCCTCGCGTCAGCTCTCGAGCATGCGGCGGAGCATGTCGACATCCTCGTCGAAATGCCGGTCGGCGGCGCGCAGCTCGTCGACCTTCTTGACCGCGTGCATCACAGTCGTGTGGTCGCGTCCGCCGAACTTGCGGCCGATCTCCGGCAGCGACCGCTGGGTCAGCTGCTTGGCGAGGTACATGGCGATCTGCCGCGGCCGGGCGATCGAGCGCGAGCGCCGGGCCGAGTGCATGTCGGCGATCCGGATGTTGAAGTGCGAGGCGACCTTGCGCTGGATCTCCTCGATGGTGATCCGCCGGTCGTTGGCCTTCAGCAGGTCGTGCAGGACCTCCTGGGTGCTTTCCAGGGTGATCGCGCGGCCGACCAGGGTCGAGTGCGCGACGATGCGGTTGAGCGCCCCTTCCAACTCGCGGACGTTGGAGGAGATCTTGTGGGCCAGGAACTCCAGCACCTTCGGCGGGATCGCGGTCTCCAGCTTCTCGGCCTTCGACTGCAGGATGCCGAGCCGCAGCTCGTAGGTGGTCGGGTGGATGTCCGCCACCAGCCCCCAGCCGAGCCGCGAGCGCAACCGCTCCTCCAGCCCGTCCAGGTCGTTCGGCGACTTGTCGGCGGAGATGATGACCTGCCGGTTCTGGTCCACCAGGGCGTTGAAGGTATGGAAGAACTCCTCCTGGGTGGAGTCCTTGCCGCTGATGAACTGCACGTCGTCGATCATCAGCACGTCGACCGACCGGAACTGCTCCTTGAACGCCACCGTGTCCTTGAAGCGCAGCGCCCGGATGAACTGGTACATGAACTTCTCGGCGGACATGTACAGCACCCGCCGCTGCGGGTGCTTCTCCCGCAGGTTCCAGGCGATGGCGTGCATCAGGTGGGTCTTGCCGAGCCCGACCCCGCCGTACAGGAACAGCGGGTTGAACGGCACGGTCTCGCTCTCGGCCACCCGCCGGGCGGCCGCGAAAGCCAGCTCGTTCGGCTTCCCCACGACGAAATTGTTGAAGGTGAACCGCGGATCGAGCGGTGCGCTCAGGGCCTCGGTCGGCTCGACCGTCCGGAGGACCGGCGGCGCTTCCCGCACCTCGTCCTCGGGATCCTCGTCGACGATCCGGCCGGCAAAGGCCCGCTCGGCGCTCCGCCCGACGGCGGCAGCCGGCGCCTGGCGCACGGGCCGCCGCGACGTCGACGCGCCGGCCTCGGCGTCGACCCCGGCCCCAGCCCCGGCCCCGGCCGAGACCAGAACCTCGACGGTCTGAACCGCCGGGTCCTCGTCGCACCAGAGCGCACGCAGCCGGTCGCCGTACTGGTTGGTGACCCGGTCGCGGACCACCCGGCTCGGCACCGACAGCACGACCGTCGAGCCGTCCCGGCGAACCAGGGTCAGGGAACGCAGCCAGCTCCGATAGACGGTTTCGCCGCACTCGGCGCGCAACCGTCCCCGCACTCGCGCCCAACGGGTCGCAAGCTCACCCCCGCCGTCGCGATCAAGCATCCCACGTGCCTCCCTTTCGGGTGAGGGCGGCGTTGCTCGCCGCACGTCGATGAATCCGCACGTCCCCCGTCTGGCTCCCCAAGCCATTGTCGGTTGTCACAGTTCGCCCCTCGCGTCTCCCGGGCGTAAGCCCGTTCCCTTGACTTCGACCGGTCTGGCACCCGATCCGAACCCCCCGTTCGAGATCGGGTCACGCAAAATCCGCCCCGTCCGGCGCAGCTTGCGCCGCACCGTCCCGTCGACGCCGGAACTCATGCAATACAGTGCCGAGACGTCGACGTTTTCCAGACCATCGTAAGATTTCGCACAAACGTATCGCGTGAATACTGCATTTTTTCCTTAACGACTTGCAGTAACCACCGGTTTGCGCCAAGGCCCGTAAGTTACTCGCCCCCCCTGGCCGACGCAACAGACTCGGCCGTTAGATGACCAAATTTTTTCGGCCCGGTGCGCCGAATCGCGAGTTGACTTATCCAGAGGAAACTCGATTCAACGCTTTGCGCTCTGATGTTGAACCGATGTCGAGCGAATCGCCGCAACTCGGCAACCGACCGGGAAAGCGTTTCAGCTCTCGCGACTTAGCCCGTGACGCATTTTCGTAACACGGGTCGGGCGAGGTGGGGCGGCCTCCCCGCCCACACGCGTGACACCCGGATCGGGCGCGGTCGCCGGGTCGGATCGCGACGTCTCGACCCGACCGGCCGTCGCCGCTCCGCCAACATCACCGATCCGGGTAAATTCGATCGTCGGGCGTCGGGCGTCGGGCGCCGGGCGTCGGGCGTCGGGCGTCGGGGAACCGCGCCACCGAAGGCCGAAAGGCGGACACACGAAAGGGCCGCCGGAATCCGACGGCCCTCGCAACGGTGCTCTCCTGGCGGCCGCAGCCGCCCGGAACCTCAGGCGCCGAGCGCCTTGATCCGGGCGTTCAGGCGCGACAGCTTGCGCGCCACGGTGTTGCGGTGCAGGACGCCCTTGGACACGCCACGGTGCATCTCCGGCTGCGCCTCCGCGAACGCCGACTTCGCGGCGGTCTCGTCACCGGACGCGATGGCCTTCTCGACCTTCTTCACGAAGGTGCGGATGCGCGAGATGCGCGCGTGGTTGATCTCGAAGCGATGCGCATTGCGACGAATGCGCTTCTTGGCCGACTTGTGGTGCGCCATGGTGTCTCTCGAATGGCCGGCGATACGCGGAAGGCGCGCCTTATAGCGCCACGCCCGATCCGCGTCAACCGTGGTGGGCGGCCCCCGCCGCGTCGTGCCGCGGGGACCTGGGAAATCAACCGGTCAGCTGTGCTTGAAGGCCGGCTGCCGCTTCTCGACGAAGGCCGCCATGCCTTCCTTCTGGTCCTCGGTCGCGAAGGTGGAGTGGAACAGCCGGCGCTCGAACCGCACGCCCTCGCTGAGGGTGGTCTCGTAGGCGCGGTTGACCGACTCCTTGGCCATCATGACCATCGGCCGCGACATGTCGGCGATCCGCTCGGCGACCTTCATGACCTCGTCCATCAGCTCGCCGGCCGGCACCACCCGGCTGACCAGCCCGGCGCGCTCGGCCTCGGCGGCGTCCATCATCCGGCCGGTCAGGCACATGTCCATGGCCTTCGACTTGCCGACGAAGCGGGTCAGGCGCTGGGTGCCGCCGGAACCCGGGATGGTGCCGATGGTGATCTCCGGCTGCCCGAACTTGGCGGTGTCGGCGGCGATGATGAAGTCGCACATCATCGCCAGCTCGCAGCCGCCGCCGAGCGCGTAGCCGGCGACCGCGGCGACCACCGGCTTGCGGATCCGGGTGATGTGCTCCCAGCGGGCGGTGATGAAGTCCGCCTTGTAGACGTCCATGTAGGACTTGTCCTGCATCTCCTTGATGTCGGCACCGGCGGCGAACGCCTTCTCGCTGCCGGTCAGCACCAGGCAGCCGATCGCGTCGTCGGCCTCGAGCTCGTCGAGGCCACGGGCCAGTTCGTCCATCAGCACCGACGACAGGGCGTTCAGCGCCTTCGGGCGGTTCAGCGTGATTACGCCGACCTTCCCGCGGCGCTCCACCAGGATCGTCTCGTAAGGCATCGTTGCTGCTCCTCTCCAGAGCCGCCGCCGGCGGCCGGAACCAGGGACAATTCGGTTTCAGCGCGGCGCGAGTTCGAAACGGACCACCAGCCCGTCGCCCTCGACCACCGTATCCACGGTCAGAACCTCTCCCTCCCGCATCCAGCGGCCGGTGCCGTCGGGCGACCAGCCGAGCTGCGGCAGTGTCTCCTCGTAGAAGGCGCGCACGGCCGGCATGCGCACCCCGCCTTCGGCGAAGGCGACCACGATGCGGCCGACCGCGGCATCGAAGCTCACGCTGGCGGCCGGGACGTTACGCAGTCCCGGCATCAGCGGAAGATCCTCGAATCCATCGACGAAGGCGTCCGCGCGGACCGGCGCGGGCGCCGCTCCCCACAGCAGGCCGGCCCCGATGACGACGGGTCCGACGAGACGCGCGAGGAGCCGGTGCGGCGTGCTCATGGCCCGGGGCTTCTACCTCACCGCTGACAGGACGGACAATAGAAAGTCGAGCGGCCGGTCTGAACGATCCGCCGGACCGTGCCCCTGCAACCCTCGGTCGGGCAGCGCTCGCCCTCGCGGTCGTAGACCCGGAAGGTGTGCTGGAAATAGCCGAGCTCGCCCGAGGTCTGGCGGTGGTCGCGCAGCGAAGAGCCGCCGGCCGCGATGGCGTCGCGCAGCACGTCGCCGACCGCGGTCGCCAGGGCCTCGGCGCGGCCGCCGCGCACGTTCAGGGCCAGCCGCTTCGGCGAGATCCGCGAACGGTGCAGCGCCTCGCAGGCGTAGATGTTGCCGATCCCGGCGACCACGCGCTGGTCCAGCAGCGCCGCCTTGATCGGCGTGTGGCGGCCCTCCAGCGCCGCCTCGAGCGCCGGCCCGGAGAACGCGTTGCCGAGCGGCTCGGGGCCGATCCCGGCGAGCAGCCGGTGGTTCTCCACGTCCGCCGTCGGCCACAGATCCATCATCCCGAACCGGCGGGCGTCGTTGAACCGCAGCCACCAGCCCTCGTCGGTCCGCAGCACCACGTGGTCGTGCTTCTCCGGCACCGGCTCGCCGTCGTTCGACAGCAGCATCCGCCCGGACATGCCGAGGTGGATCAGCCAGCTCACGGAATCGTCCAGGTCGACCAGGATGTACTTGGCGCGCCGGCGCAGGCCGAGCACCCGGCGGCCGGTCAGCCGCCGGGCGAAGTCGCGCGGCAGCGGCCAGCGCAGGTCCGGGCGGCGCGCCTCGACATGGGCGAGCACCCGGCCCTCCAGCCGCGGCGCCAGGCCGCGCATCACCGTCTCTACTTCGGGCAGCTCGGGCATGGCCGCGACGCTAACGCCGGTCGCGCGCGGCGCCAAGCGGGATGTTCGACTCACCCGGATCCACCGCAGCGAGGCGCGGAGAATTCGAGCTATGCGGGCACCGCCGGGTCATCTAGTATGGTACTGTTTAATATGATGACACGATGTATGGCGCGACCTCCTTCGCCGGCAGGCGGACGGGGGCGTGACAGAACGAGGATGCGGCCGACGTCCGGCACGCGTCCCGAGGGAGGAATCAGTCATGCGAGTTTCTGGAACCATCGCGCTGGCCGCCGCGTTGCTGGCGACCCTCTCCTTCGGCAGCCCGGCCCGGGCCGCCGGGCCGGAGGTCGTCGCCGGGCCGAGCCCGGATCCCGCCTGCTTCAGGCCGTGGGACGCCAAGACCAAGTTCTTCAAGTATGCGGCGAAGAAGCCGCCCTACCGGATCGCGCTGGCCAACGGCTTCATCGCCAACACCTGGCGGATCCAGATGATCAAGACCGCCAAGGCCTATGCCGACCAGAACAAGGACCTGATCTCCGAGTTCAAGGTCGTCTCGACCGGCGAGGACCTGCCGGCGCAGATCGCCGCGGTCGAGAACTTCATCAATTCCGGCTACGACGCGGTCATCGTCAACGCGCTCAACCCGGCGGCCTTCAAGCCGGCGGTCAAGAAGGCCAACCGGGCCGGCGTGGTGCTGGTCTCGTTCGACAACGTGATCGAGTCCGACGACGCCATCATGGTCAACGTCGACCAGGTGAAGATCGGCCAGATGATGGGCGAGTTCCTCGCCTCCAAGCTGCCGGCCAAGGGCGCCAGCGTGATCGAGGTGCGCGGCCCGTCCGGCAACTCGGTCGACCGCGACCGCCATGACGGCTTCAACGCCGCGATGAAGGAGAAGGGCGTCGACTGGAACGTCATCGAGACGGTCGGCAAATGGGACGACGGCACCGCCCAGAAGGTGGTGGCGGACGCGCTCGCCGTGCACAAGAAGGTCGACGGCGTCTACGTCCAGGGCGGGTCGACCGGCGTGGTCCGGGCGCTGATGGACGCCAAGCACCCGTTCATCCCGGTCGCCGGC
>Ga0209475_10002680_pt1 | contig 17509 bp, 13 predicted proteins | sample tdDd471_FD_187128 | JGI IMG/M metagenome (GOLD analysis project Ga0209475, IMG submission 187128) | Marine sediment microbial communities from the Atlantic coast under amendment with organic carbon and nitrate - tdDd47.1 (SPAdes)... | ecosystem: Environmental > Aquatic > Marine > Coastal >... | reverse complement strand
GATTTAGCTACATCTGTTTAGTCTCTCCGAAGATTCAAAGAAACATTACCTCTGATTTATCTTTATCAAGCGGGCTGCAGACATTTAACTTTGTCGTGGACTGATAAATATGAGACAAAACAGTGGGGGGGGGTATATACCAGCGTAACATCATTCTAAGTGCATGCCTGGTTTACCTATTATAGTATGAAAGCAACCATGCTCACTTAACCAAAAGCTTGGCAGTGCTTGTATGCAAGTGATTAGAAATTCTAATAAGGTAAATCCCGGGATTTAAATTTTCAACCGAATAAGTATAGGTGTTTTTATCTGTCTCATCCAAGAATAGAACCTTACCTGAAGAATCAATGATCTCAACTTTGCAATTTCCTTCCAGGCTTTGTTCAATCGTTAGTATACCGCTTGCAGGATTTGGGTAGACCCTCAATGGATCGGCATGATTGATCTCTTCATAAATAACACCAGTCAGGTTGCAGTTAAAAGCAAATTCCAGCACTTCATCCCGCTGCTCGCGTAATCCCTGCACGCTTCTTAACACTTCATAATCTGGAACGATCCCAATGCGCTGGGTCGGTGTGTAATCAGGATAAAAAGTGCCCAGGCCCGTTATAAGTGAGCTCACTGACCCTGGCAGGGATATTAGGCTCACGTTTCCATCTGCCCCCGCTGTTTGGCTTCCAATCTTAATACTTTTGGGATGTTGGTCGAGACCCATACAAGTATATTCAGCCTGGCTGAGAGTGTTCGAATTAAATAGTATTATCACATAGCCCTGGTATACATCCTGATTTACAGATCCAATCACCTCATGATGCCAGGTTATAGTCCCAGGATATTCATGGTTTGGCATTGAAAAATTAGCAATGTACAAAGGTTCCGTATATAGATAATTAACGATGTACCATAAGGTCCCCTGGGGATAGGTGCGTAGGTCGAATACGATGGCATCTGTTTCCCAGAAATCATTGAACATATCACCAACAGATGTGCTTGGCAAGCGACCTAAATCAACATAGCCATAGTGGCATCCTCCAGTGAGCACCGTATCATACCATATTGGGCCGGTGTTTTCTGAAAGCTGATAATAAGAACCCGAGTTCCATTCCCTCAGGGTATTTACAAATTGTGTCCCATTTTCATTCTGCAACAACAACTCAAATTCGCCATAGTCTCCCCTCGCCAGTGTATTATTAAGGTTTTGCTGCATACGTGATTCATTCGATGCTGCCATAAAGGGTCTGATACTATCCTTGAGGGCATTGATGCTAAGGCCATCCATTTGCAGTATGACATCTCCCGGATGAATATCTGTCAACGACTCATCCACATAGGCTACTACCATCTTCCCATCGGCCTGCATTGGAAAAAATTTAGGGTATGCAGAGCCAAAAAACTGGTTGGCTGGCACGCTGTAGGTAAATCCGTGTGTATCGTTGATATGATGTACAAGTCTTATGATCGCCAGGCTGTAATCAGTAGAGTTGGTCGCATTGATGAACCATGGAATGATCTCAAGGAAGGTAGTATCCCAATCCTGATCCATTACGTCAGCATACGGGAAATAGTATTCAATATCATTCCAGTATCTGAACATAGCAAGCAACCTCACTTCCAGGTCAGGGTAGCTTCCTGCCTGCCCATAGCCATTATCCTGCGTAAAATCGGGATTCCCCAGAGGAAATGATGTTATGTAGCAATTATCCTGCAGCCGGTGCCTGGCTTTGATGGTATCCAGAATTGTTCTTAGCGGATCATATACTACGGTATCATTAAACCAATCCGTATCCAGGTTCAGAATGAGGCTGTCAGGGACCACCGGAGGAGGCACAGAGGGGAATGCCATTTCACCCGGAGCCATGGCCATATCCAGCAATATGTCATTAAAATCCTGATTGGTATTGGCTATATGTACCAGTGGCAGAGTAGCGATTAGCACACTGTCCCAATCTATGGAGCAGTCGACCATGGCTGAATGAAAGCTCTTAACATAGCCCCACACCTTGCATGTATAAAATAACCTGTGGTGATAGGTACTGTCAGAATCATGTTGACTCCAGAGTGGAGTAGATGTCAATACGAACAAAGCTAAAAAGCAGATGATGATTTTTTTCATGGGGATCAGGCTTGGTTTATTTCACATATAAATATACTACATGTTTAAGGGGTTGTCAAGTACACTGTATATCTGGACAAGATGAATTGACCTACTATAAGTATGGTTAAAAATTCGCTTTCCCTGTGAGGATTTCAGCAGTGAAAATGAGTGGTGCTGAGGCGGTTTATTGTATCTTTATAAAAATGGAAGGCATGACATCTCATTCTTATTTGTATTCCTCTTTTAACCAATGGGTTAGAAAAAAATATAATATTTATAATAGTATCTTTCTCAGCCTCCCATTTGAAGACATCAGCCGAACAGGGACCCTTCTTCCTGTTATGAACGATATTTTAGGTGCCGGGCTCAGTAATGGGGTGGATCCCATCGGAATCCTTGATGACTATTTCCGGAAGCATACCAACATTAAGGATGAACATAAAAAAATTGATTTTATGTTCAGGATCATCCAATATATTGAAAGACAGATTGTTTTATATGACAGCATTGAAGACTCTGCATTCCCTCACCTCCTTGATACCACCCAGCAGATGTCAATCCTGGATTTTATCCACCTTGGAAAGAGCAATGATAATACAGGAAGGATATTGGAAAGCCTGAATACTTTCGGGATCAGGCTTGTTCTAACTGCACATCCCACGCAATTCTACCCACCTTCAGTATTAGATATTATTGGATCGTTGAAGAGGCAGGTAGATGATAACGACCTGAATGGAATTGACCTCAGTTTGCAGCAGCTTGGGATGACATCTCTCCTTAAATCAAAGAAACCAACTCCTTTTGAAGAAGCTAAAAATATAATTTATTACCTCCGGCACGTTTATTACGATGCAGTTGGAGAATTTTATGCAGGTATAAAAAAGAATTTCGAGGAAGGAGCATTTAATAACCCCGGTTTGGTCAGGATTGGATTCTGGCCAGGGGGCGACCGTGATGGGAACCCATTTGTTACTGCTGATACCACCTCCAGAGTGGCAGATGAACTTCGTACGTCACTGATGAAATGTTATTATAATGACATCAAGTTGCTTGAGAAAAAAATGACTTTCCGTAAAGTTGAGGATATTATATCTCAACTGAGAGATGCCTTGTACGAATGTATGTTTGACCCTCAAATGACGATAGGATATCATGATATCCTGAAGGATCTCCTCCACATAAGAGAATTAATTATCACTAATTATAACAGGCTATACCTTGAGGAACTGGATGCGCTGATTGATAAAGTTAACATCTTCAGAACCCATTTTGCCTGTCTCGATATCAGGCAAAACCACGACATACACAAGAATGCAATAGAGATCTTTCTCCTTAATCAAAATATCATTGCCCAGAATATTGAGGAATTACAAGAAAACGATCTCCTGCATATTCTCCTGAACTCGGAGTTCAGCATAGATCCCGAATTATATAAGGAAGATGTGATAAAAGAAACCATCCTAAATATCATGCAACTGAAGGACATTCAGTTAAAAAACGGGGAGCCAGGGTGCAATAGATATATAATCAGCAATGCCGAAGATATTTATTCTGTCTTGTTTGTATACGCTCTTTTCAGATGGTGTGGCTGGGAACATGATGACCTGAGTTTTGATATTATTCCACTATTTGAAACAATGCATGGAATGGATCAGGCGGCCCTGGTCATGGATAAACTTTTTAATATCAGCCAGTACAAGGAACATCTTGACCGAAGAGGGAATGTTCAAACCATTATGCTGGGGTATTCGGATGGGACAAAAGACGGAGGTTACCTTAAAGCCAACTGGTCAATATTTAAAACCAAGGAGGCCCTGACGGATGTATGCAAAAGGCATGATGTTAAGGTAATATTTTTTGATGGTCGTGGTGGCCCCCCGGCCAGAGGGGGAGGTAAGTCGCATCGCTTTTATGCAGCACAGAGCGATTTGATTGCCAACAATGAAATTCAACTTACCATACAAGGACAGACCATAACAAGCAGGTTCGGGACTACCGATCAATTCATCCATAACTGCGACCAATTATTAACTGCAGGTCTGTCAAGGCATTTTATGGGAAAAGACCATCGAATTTCACCAACATCAAGGGCCCTTATCGATGAACTTTCTGATATCAGTTATAAAAAATACCAGGCTCTTAAAAACCATCCCAAATTTCTTTCCTACCTGGAAAAGAAAAGCACATTGAAATATTATAGTGAAGCCAATATTGGGAGCAGGCCTGCCAAAAGAGGAAATAAGGAAAGACTGGAACTTAAGGACTTAAGGGCCATTCCCTTTGTTGGATCATGGAGCCAGTTGAAACAGAATGTTCCAGGTTACTATGGGTTTGGGACGGCACTAAAAAGAATTGCTGAGGATGGGAGATCGGAGGAACTAAAAAGGCTCTTTAAGGAGGTTCCATATTTTAAAGCCCTTGTACTGAATAGTATGATGTCGATTTACAAATGCAACTTTCAATTAACTGCTTATCTTAAAAATGATGAGCACTATGCTGAATTCTGGGATCTACTGTTTAAGGAATATACTTCCACAAAAACAATGTTGCTTAGCATTTCGGGGTATAATGATTTAATGGAAGAGGAGCCTGTCACAAGGTCATCGGTAGAGATAAGAGAGCAGATTGTATTGCCATTATTGTTAATCCAACAATATGCCATGCAAAAAGTGGAGCAAGGATCCGGGCTCAACAGCAACTATGAGAAAATAATCACCAGGTCGTTATACGGTATTATCAATGCCAGCAGGAATTCAGTGTAATCCTGTTGAGTTAGCTATATTTTTTTGCACTAAGGTTTGCGGTCAGCCTGTGCCACTTAAAACCGATACCCCATAAAGATGGATGCATACACGTGACTTTTTATCAGATCGTTCTTTGCTCCTTTGGTTTGAAAGATCACAGAATATCCTGCATTCAGATTCTTATACGATCCACTGATTCCCAGTTCAAGGTTCAGCCGCAGAGGTCTGACATCATAGGTTACCGGGCTGCTATCTGAGAATAGGCCTCCCTGTACAGCAGCATCATAGAACACATAACTGAGTCTGGGCCTAAAATACAGGAAGAGCTCTTTCTCATATGAAAATTCAGGATCCTTGCCTATGCTTGATCCTGTACAGTTTGAATTATAAATAGGTTGTAAGCTATAAATGCTTGCCCTGGTTAGAAAACCGGCCGTTAATTCTGTGTTCACCGTCCCTGCCTTCAGGCTTGAATAAAAACTTAAATCCATTTGCCGGTTGAAGAAGTATCTGACTGATTTCAAATAACTAAGATTGAGGTTAATCCCCAATGCATCATGGATCTGGTATTCCCAGCCCTCAACGCCATAAAGATTAAAAACCCGGTGATAAAATGACTGCACCTCTTCAGCCCCTGACGAGGGCCCAAGAATACCAATCTGCAGATCGGTCTTAAACATGGATTCATTCTTATAGAACCTGGAGATACCTGTCTCCATATAAAGATATCCTGCAAAAGGACTGTCTACCCTTTCCTGCCACGGGACATAGGCCTGGAAGGGGTTGTAGATCTTCTGTCCGATCCTGATCTCAATTATCTTGTTAAATAATTTTGCACTATAATCCTTCGGAACAAACCTGAAATACATTGTGAGTCCATTGGTGTAATATTTATCAAGGGCTAAGAAGAGATAAGCATCATTGTCACTCACAATACCTATCTCGGAGGCATATCGTGTTTGACCCTTGCCAGACAGACACAAGAAAATGCCAATGATCACATAAAGCAGTGCTCTTTTCATCCTATGGACATGGAAGTATCTTCTTCAAATTTAAGTTCTTTTTCGAAACCAACATTTATCGGCGTACGGAAACAATGAATGTTATACTACTCAATGATGGGTATTTTTAACATGTAAAATTAATACAAGTCTTTTTCACCTTAAATTTATAAGGCTTTCGAGCACAATTTGATTATAAACCTAAAACGATTAACCCATGAATCAATCTTTCATCAAGATCTGGCTATTGCTATGCGTATTTGCAATTGTTTCCTGCACACAGGATAAGCAAGTAGTTGAGAAAAAGGATACAGGAGTGATAGACCGCACTGTTCTCCCCTTAAAAGAACCCACTCCGCCATTATATTCAGAGTTGAGTGTAAAGGATGCCACTCCTCCGGCCCGCTTTGAGGTTAAAGCACCAACGGAAGCCCCAAATGTTGTGATCGTATTGATTGATGACCTGGGCTTTGCCGGCACCAGCAAATTTGGAGGACCGGTGACCACTCCTACTTTTGACCGGATGGCAAATGAAGGTGTGTTTTACAATAATTTCCACACCACAGCCGTATGTTCACCCACTAGGGCCGCAATAAAAAGCGGTCGCAATCATCATGTGAACAATATGGGTGGGATTATTGAAACCGGCACCGCTTTTCCAGGGAATACCGGGCAGATCCCCGAGAATGTAACACCTGTTGCGGAGATGCTCCGTCTGAATGGGTACAGCACGGCAGCTTTCGGCAAGTGGCATGAGCTGGCGGCCTGGGAAGCCAGTATTTCCGGGGCACTTGATCGTTGGCCTACACACCAGGGCTTTGATAAGTTCTATGGCTTCCTTGGAGGAGAAACCAACCAGTGGGCGCCATATATCTATGATGGGACAACCCCTGTTGAATTGCCCGAAGACCCTGATTATCATTTCCTGACCGATATGACCGATGAGGCCATTGAATGGATGAAATTCCAGAAGGCGCTCACACCTGACAAACCATTTTTTATGTATTATGCCCCTGGTGCAACACACGCACCGCATCACGTTCCTGAGGAATGGATTGAACGATGGGATGGAAAGTTTGAACAGGGATGGGATAAGATGCGTGAGGAGATCCTGGACAGGCAAATTGAAAGCGGAGTGGTACCAGAAGGTACCGCTATGACTGAAAAACCTGCAGCTATACCTAACTGGGATGATCTAACAGCGGATGAAAAACACCTTTTTAAACACCAGGTGGAAGTATTTGCTGGCTTCGTTGAAATGACCGATTATGAGGTTGGTCGTTTGGTAACAGCCATAGAAGAAGTAGGGCAACTTGATAATACCCTGATATTCTTTGTTTACGGTGATAATGGCACCAGTGCTGAAGGTGGCCGAAATGGTATGTTCAGCGAGATGACCTACTTCAATGGTGTGCACGAAAAGGTGGAAGATATGATCAGGGTGATGGATAAATGGGGAGGCCCTGAAACCTATCCACACATGGCAGCTGGATGGGCGGTGATGTTCGACACGCCTTATAAATGGACAAAGCAGATGGCCTCCGATTTTGGTGGAACCAAGGTTGGCATGGCTGTACACTGGCCTAAAGGCATCAAGGCTAAGGGAGAACTGCGCACACAGTTCCATCATGTGATCGATGTGGCACCAACCATACTCGAAGCTGCAGGCCTGCCAGAACCTACAGAGGTGAATGGTGTGAAACAAGTCCCGATGAATGGGGTAAGTATGCTCTATTCATTTGACGAAAGTGATGCAGCAGATCAGCATACAAAACAATATTTCGAAATGTTTGGTAATCGTGCCATGTACCATGACGGTTGGCTGGCCAGGACCATACACAAGGCCCCATGGGAACCGCATCCACGCAGGGGCCTGACCGAAGACATCTGGGAGCTGTACGACACCCGCAATGACTTTAGCCTGGCTCATGATCTTTCAGCGGAGCATCCTGAGAAACTGAAAGACCTGCAGGACTTCTTCCTGGTAGAAGCCAAAAAATATCATGTTCTGCCCATCGACGACAGAACCATTGAACGCATTAATCCAGCTACAGCCGGAAGGCCAGATCTGATGGCGGGCCGCACTTCACTTACCCTTGCGGAAGGAATGACGGGCATGCCGGAAAATGTCTTTATCAATATTAAAAACAAATCCAAAACCATCACGGCCGAGGTAGAAGTTTCAAAAGACGGTGGCAATGGTATCATCATTGCACAGGGCGGCCGCTTCGGTGGCTGGGCACTATATGTCAAAGATGGCAAACCAGCCTATGATTACAACTTTATCGGATTGCAGAGATTCACCATAGCCTCATCTAAAAAGCTTAAAGCAGGAAAGAACAGCATTCGGTTTGAATTTGCCTATGACGGTGGGGGCCTGGCCAAAGGTGGTACCGGGACTCTGTATATAAACGATGAAAAGGTAGGAGAAGGAAGGATAGATCATACACAACCCATGGTATTCTCTGCCGATGAAACTGCCGATGTGGGTATTGACCTGGGTACACCGGTCGTTGAAATCATTGGCGCAGAAAAGGAATCCCGTTTTACAGGTAGCATTCCAAAAGTTACAGTTGAAATAAAGTAATAACATTTACAAACAAGAAACAGAGATGAAAAAAATATTATTCCTGATGTTGGTCCTCTTCGGATTAACATCTTACGCCCAGATTGACCGTGATCAGCTTTCACTGGATATCAGCAAAGCTGATGCTGCTAACATGGAAGAGTTAAAAGCATTTATATGGAAAAAGCAGTCGGTGGTTACTGTGGGTGGCGTTGAGAAACTGACCACCTTAAATGAGATAAGTGTTGACGAACATGACAGTATAACCATCAGAAATATTGATGCCAGCACCACTGTAAAGCAAAAAAGAGGCATTCGTGGTCGCGTCCAGCAAAATACCGCTGAAAGCAATCTCGATTATGTTGGGAAAGCACTGCGGATGGCAATGGCATATACATTTATGACTAAAGGGCAACTACTTGATTTCTTTAGCAAGGCAGAGATAACTGAAAAAGATGGGATCATTGAAGCCAGTGCAAAGGATGTTCATGCCAAAGGCGATATGCTCACTCTTCAAGTGGAATCTGAAACCAAACTTTTCCGGTCGAAGAAGTTCTCCAGCATCATGGATGGCGATCCCATCAGTGGGACGATCGAATATGCTAAATTCAAATCCGGTATCAGCCATGTTTCGAAATCATCCATGAACTTGCCGGCTAAAGATGCGGTGATCAGATCTGAAAATATCGAATACCTGCAAAGGGTAAAATAACAAGTTAGTTATCAAAGACTACTAAACTAAAATTATTATGAAACGTTTTTTTATTGCAATTACAATAGCATGCTTTGCTGTGGTTGGGTTTTCACAATCAAACCTGGTATCACTCAGCGGAGGCTGGGCTTTTGCCAATATCGATGACAGTGAAACTTTATCAGATGATCCTAACATTAAGGCTGATGGCTGGAGGATAAATGGCACCTATGATTTTAATAACGACGGTGGACCCTTGGCCTATGGAATTTCAATAGGCTATATCAGCGTTAGTGCTTCTTACAGTGGAGCGACAGATACTGCTGACTATAAGGTAAGTTCTTTGCCTTTTTATTTCGCGCCAAAATATTTATTTGGGAGTGATAGGGTCCGTGGCTTTGTTAAACTGGCTATTGGCGGACAGTCAGCCAATATGGAGCGTAAAGGACAATCAGGTACAGTTAAAGGCAACGACTTTGGATTTTATGGTGGCGGTGGCGCAGGATTGATGATCTTTGTTCATGATATGGTCTTTCTGAATGCGGAATATGAGATCGCCTACATGACCAACAGTTTCTACAGAAACGGGATGATGCAATCAGTCTTGCTGGGTATTGGCCTTAAATTATAAACAAAAAACTAAAAGGGCTAAAGACAAAGCGATGTTTAAAAAGGCCGGTAATTAAAGATCATCGTAATTTCTTTTTAAAAACAAAACAAACAGTTTAAAGATGTCAATGAATAAAAGTTCGCAAAAAAAAATGGTTGAAACAGTTGCGACCATCTTACTCTCAGCAGCAACTGTTCTTTCTGCCTGGTGCATATTTCAATCAAGCCAGTGGAGTGGTGAACAATATTTTAGAATTGATGATGAAACAGCGGCCAATCAATTCAGGCTGCAGAATGAAGTAGCAGCCGCACAGCGAAAAACTGCTGAATTACAGATCTTTTTACAGTATGCTGTGGCCGTTTCCGATGGAAATACAAAACTTGCTGCATTCTTGTATGATCGTTTTCCCGGCTCTTTTAGAACTGCCTTTGATGCATGGAAATTACTGGATCCTAACAACAATCCCAAGGCCCCCAAATCACCTTTTGAAATGAAGGAATACGAGGTTCAGGAAGTCATTGATGCTGCGAAATATGCAAAGGAAGCTGCCGGCTTTAAAAAAGCAGCCAACATTGCAGATAACCATTCTGATAATTATGTACTGGTATCAGTTTTGTTGTCGATGGTATTGTTCTTTTGCGGGCTCAGCGGGGTGATGGGCTCCAGGACAAATCAATTGATCCTGCTTGGATTTGCAGCATCTATATTTTTAATCACTTTGTATTTTGTGATTCGATTTCCGGTGATCATTTGAAACCTGGTATAATTCCACAAAGCTGTTTCATAACAGTGTCATCATTCAATGTGAAGCAATGGTCAGACTAATCAAAAGCCTTATTTTTCTGTGCGTGATATTGCTATTCCCCAATCTAGGCTTACTTGGCCAGGATGTTCAATTCTGGATGGATGCCTATGGGTATAAAAACATTGGTAAAGATTGGGAATATGAAGCCAATATCGGTTATAACACCGTGGCCAGGGACAGTGCATGGCATGATGTATATTTCAGTAATACCTTTACCTGGCAAATTAAGAAGTGGTATGCCCTTGAAGGAAGCGCTGAGATCGACTTTTCAAAAGATCCCTCTGAGTCTAACATCATAGAATTAAATATACAGGGAAATCAAACTTTTACATTCGTACAATTCATTGATGCTATACACCTGGCTAAACCTTATCTGACAGCTAAACTCGAATTTCGCTTCCTTTGGTATCCCGGTGTCGACACTTCGGATTTCAAATACCGGACAAGATTCAGGATTGGGGGTAAATTTATACTGAACAAAACCAGAATTGAGAAAAATGCAGTATATGTTCCCTTTTATTATGAAAACTTCTTCGAACTGAATGGTGCTGCCACTGAGAGGAAGGCAGAAAAAGCCAGGGGTAAAGTTGGTCTGGGCTATGTATTCTCAACAAAGGTCAAGGGAGAATTGGGATATATCGCTCAGCTTGCAAGAAATACAATTGACAATGATATAGAAAGGACTGATTTCGTCCTGCAGTTCAAATTGCGGTATTATTTCGACAAATAGCAATCTGCTATCCTCTACACTATTTAAAAGAACCCCTTTTCCAATAATTCAAAGATAAGCTCAGACGTATTCCGTTTACCGGATTTTTTAAGAATATTCCTGCGGTGAGTATCTACAGTATGGGTGCTAAGAAAAAGCTTCTCGCCAACTTCATGACTGTCGAGCCCCTCACGCAATAATTTTAGTATTTCATACTCCCTGTCGGTGAAGACACAGCCGGTTAAAATCAATTCCTTATCAGGAAACCTGAAATACGACATGTCCATGCCAATATAAAAATGATAACCATGTTTAATCTTCCCAAACCAGTCAATATTCGTTTGGATAAAGATACAGTATACCGTATTGCTTGGTTTGGTCCTGGAAAACACATAACCCTGAACCAGGATATTATGATATTCCATGGTCTGTTGATGCTGGAAGAGAAAATTTGATGACATCACAGCATATTTGTCAGAATTGATAAAAGTATCGTTACAAAGCCTTATCATCCTGGAACGGGAAACACCATGGCGCTGGATATCATCCGGATGAGTCATTGACATGAACCTGGCAGGTTTCATCTCCTGTGGTCTCATGCCAAGAACATCCCAAATTGTATCACAGGTAAAAATGATATCCAGGTTTATCATGTCACCAATATAAAAGAACTGATTGTTTTTCTTCATCAGTTGATTCAACTGCTTCACCAAAGGATCATCTTTCCGTACACTATTGAAATTGTCGGGGAGGTATTTATCAATAAACCTCAAGAATATATTGTAGTAATTCTCCTCCTCCATAGCTAAAACATTATCAGCCTGCTTTTTAATCATTAATAAGTTCTATTGAGATCTATATACTTACCAGAATACGAATATACCAAAACATACTCATTAGTAAGTATATACTGCGATTTATTGTGAGGAAATATATTCTCAGGTATAAATTATTATTGAGCAGCTTTAGCCTTTTCAGCCCTTTCTCTTTCAGCTTTCTTTTTACCGATAGGAATATTGACAAGTACATACAACGATGAATTATAAGCCTTCGGTCCCAGGTCGTTTTTATATAAATTGGTCAAACCGGTATAGTACCAGACCCCGATCTTATATCCTGATTTCGGCAGTTTGTATCCAATTCCAACATCAACACCACCATCGAACCATTTATATAATCCATTGTCTTTAACGCCCTTGACAACTTTATATTCAAGATCGTGACCATCCACTTCTGTAGCATAAAGATCACGCGTCTTGAATACCAGGCCTATCTGGGCACCCGCATCAATGAAGAAACCGCATTTTGCCATATACCTCAGGTTAACGGGTACATAAAAGGTATTAAACTGTTTTTCCACCTTTGCACCTTTACTATAATAATAATTATAAAGCGTATCATCGATTATCCTGTTCCCTTCATACTCCATAGAAATATTTTTCGCTCCAACATTCGACTTTACATAAACACCCGTGGCGATATACCAGGGTGATTTCTCCTTCAAAAGAAAGTCAAAATAAAAACCGAGGGCCCAGTTATTCTGTCCTCTTGCATCCGGAATACCGCGAATATTGGTTAAATTAAATCCACCATTAAGTCCAAACTCAATCTTGCCCGTGTTCAACTTATCTCCAAAAAGAAGTGAGATCAGCACCTGACTCTGAGATGCAGAGGCCGACATAATAAGTATTAATCCAATAAGTAGTATTTTCCGCATGGTGATAAGTTTAAAAATTATTTTTTCCCCCAAGTAAAGATAGGATGTTTTCTTGGATTTCATATATGAATGCATAATGAACTAATTTGTTACCTTTGTGCACCAAGTAAAATTTACATCTGAGATGTCAGGGGTAGCAAGAAAAAAGGTTCAGGTTTCCAAGGAGTTAATTGATTTTAGCCAGGCCATCATATATGCTGATCATCCTGCAGAAAAAGTCAGGACAAATCAAGCTCTGGTTGATAATATGACACCCTCCCTGCTCATTGCCCTGGTTGATGAGTTAGTGCAGATGAGCATCCCACTGCCGGAGCTGAAAACAGGGATCAACAAACTATTAAACCTATTTCACAAAGTTCTCAGCAAGCACCCCTCAGTAGACATTCCTGAAGGAAGCATTCTGGATTATTTAAAACAAAATAATCTGGAGATGGAAAAACGCCTGAAAAAATTACGTCCGCTGATAAGAAACATCAACCAGAATAAGCATGACATACAGGTTAAGAATGACCTATTATATGGGTTTCAGGAATTAGAGCCTTTCGACAATCATTATGTGATCAAAGAGAATATTCTATTCCCTGTCCTTGAAAAAAAATGGCCTGACTACCGCTGTCTTCAGCTGATGTGGTCCTTTCATGATGACATCAGGAATAATAGAAAAAAAATCATTGCAAAGTTAAAGAAGAACGACCTCCATCTTGAGCAGTTCAACAAGTTAAGCGGCGATCTCTTTTTTAATATGCTGGCCATCAAATTTCGTGAGGAGCAGATCATCTTTCCCGAAATGCTCAGGAGCATTACCAACAGGGATCTGAATCAAATGCTTGACAACAGCCAGGAATTCAGATATCCTTATGTCCAGCCGGAATTTAAAAGTGAGAAGCCGGCAAAGAAAGCCAGCAGCATCTCTGGTGGGGTGAACCTGGAAACAGGAATAATAACTGCCAAGCAGATCAAACTCATCTTTAATCATCTGCCAGTCGACATCACCTTTGTTGATGAGCATAACAAGGTCAGGTTCTACTCAACTCCTAAAAAAAGAATTTTCCCACGCGCCAAGAGCGTCATCGGACGTGATGTAAGAAATTGTCATCCTCCCGAAAGTGTACATGTCGTTGAAGAGATCATCAGCGAGTTTCGAAAGGGCAGGCAGGGCAAAGCCAGTTTTTGGATTAGCCTGGGCGAAGAATATGTGCTCGTCCAGTACTTTGCTGTCAGAGACAGTAAGGACAACTACTGCGGAGTAGTGGAAGTTTCTCAGGAGATCAGTGATATCAGGAAGATCAAAGGTGAGCAGAGGCTGCCGGATTGGTCTAAATAGATGTATTCCTTTTACAAATACTTTGAATCCCTCATTTAGTTTCTTCCTTATCTTACCAGCAGTTTATATACTCCAATTCCTTCTTTAGCCTCTACCTTAACTAAATACATGCCTGGTTTTAATTTGCTCACATCAATTTGAAGGTTATTCCCAGGTTGATCATATTGAGCTAACTGTTGACCATTTATTGAATAGAGCTTTATCCTTTCAAAATCCTCTGAGGATCTTACATAGGAAATTCCATTGGTTGGGTTGGGATACATCTCAATATTGATTAATTGCGATTCTGACATTCCAAAATAATAATCTATTGAATAATCGTTGGAGAACACTGATTCAGAATCATCATAAACAGATGTTACATTGTAAGTATACTCTGACCAACCAGGCAGTTCATCCATAAAATTTGTGTTCTCAACCAGATTATCATTCAGCTTTATATTATTTCTATAAACATTATAGCCCTTTAATCCTTTCTCCATACCCAACTCTTCTTTTGTACCATCGTTGTATTGAACTACTGCCCTAATGAGATATGTCTGATCCCATGAAGACCAACTCCCGATATATCCATTATAATCCCATGATCTACCGTTGTTATAATTGGCATCATAAGCCAGGAATGATAATGTGTCTATTGAAGCAAATCCTGCCACAAACTCACCATCGACCATAAGATTATCAGCACTAAGATCAAGCTCTACCCATCCATCTATCGCTTGTATATTACTTTTAAACCACATAAAATTCCCGGGACTTATTCCCGTCCATTCGAATATCCTTGCATGAAAATCACTCCCTCCATAATTTATCATTGTTAGATATTTTAACATTAGGATCTGACATGGACCACTTGGAGAAAAATGTGTTGCCAAAGTGAAATTCGGCCATGTATATGCCCCGGTAGCTGTTCCATTATCGTAGATTAGTTCCTCATTGGATCCTCCCGGACCAATCCAGTTCAGGTTAACCCTATTTCCAATCACGTTTCCTGTAAGATTGACAGGTGGAGGCATTCCTTGATTATTGACGACAACATCTACAGGTCCTAGCATGGATGATTCCCCCTCATCATAAACTGCTGTTACTCCGTAGGCATAATTATCATTTGCCAGATCTGCATCTGTATATGAAGTTGACTCCCATGTGCTTGAATTAATTTTCTGGCTATCCCTGTATATATTGTAACCGAGTAATGCTTTAACTTCCCCTGGACAAGGACTAATAATTACTTTACTTTCCTTATGTATAATGGGAATATTTTCTTGATTTCCGGAACCTGATGGCTTAATCCATTCACTCACTACCCTACTTGATTTCTTGGCATACTCCACCCTGGCTTCATGACTTCCTACGTATTCAAAATCGCCTAGTGAGGATAAATCTGTGAAGCCAGCAATGTGGTTTCCGTAGAATAGGGAATGGTCAAAATAACTATCATCCACCGCAACATATGGGCCAAATTGCTCATCATTATAGGTGGCAATCATAAAATGGCTTTCATTAATTGCTATTGATGTTTCAATAGTGATCCAGGCATTTTCAAGTCCATTTACAATGTATGGCCCACCCAGCACCGTAGAGCCATAATTGCCAAGAACATAAACCGATAATGTTTTCCCCCAGGCCTGATAATCAGATGTAGCAAATCGTATTTTTTTCAAAATCGCGGGCGTGCTGGTCAAGGTGAATCGCTGGGCTAGTCCAAGTCCGCCATCGTTTGATGCAAATGAATTCTCAAAGCTTCCATCATTGTATGACAACCACACTTCACTTCCACTGCTGGGTGATGCCCAACTCAGGTTTACATCACTTCCATTCACCGAATATAGTAGGTTTTGAGGTGGATCAATTAGAGAGATCTCCTTTGATGTTATGCTTTGTGTCTGGGAATACCCCAAATATGCTGATGAAACCAGCAGTAATGCAAGAATAATTCTCATGTGGTATTGGTTTTATATTACAAACCAAACTTAATAAAAAAATCACTACCCCCTATCCTTGAAACTAAATATAAAAATGAAGATTAAAGGTGAGCAGAGGCTGCCAGATTGGTCTAAACAGCTTTGCTGGTTTCTATTGTTTCATTGCCTTTTCAAAATCCAGTACCATGGCAGCAATTTCTTCATTTGTAGGAGTAAGCTCCTCAGCCGTGAAGGTTCCATTTTCAATATCTATACGATCAAAGACAGACAGGTAAAGCTGGAAAATGATGTTTAAACTCATCATATACCTGCCGTTCACCAAGTTTTGCAAACGATTGATCTGCTGTATGGTATCATGTTTATATTCCTCAGCCTTTGCTTTATAAAACCTTATAACATCCCTGAATTCCTGAGGGATGTTGCCGCTTATGGCGATTTCCTTCAGATCATTGGCTGTGAGATTATTTTCCTTTAAAACGTCAATCGCAAAATAATTAAGGTTCTCGTTCTGATCCTTCTGAAAATCCCTGATCACATGCACCAGGTAGCTGAAAAGGGCACAGGGCCTAGCTACTTCAAGAATGTCAATTGATGGTTCGATATAAGATCCATTTTCTTTCTGCAGGCAGCACAGATGCACAAAAACAGAAGCAGGGGCCACCGAGGCTCCTTCGGCATATTCAATAAATGATTCAAAAGTGGGAAAGCTATTATGATTGATGTCGTAATGCATTGCCATGGTGAAATTATGGAAATACATCAGGGGAATTTTATAGGCATCTATGGTATTTATGAGTTCCTGTATGGATGGGTCATTGCTGGCGCTCTCATCAAGACAGTTGATCCAATTGTTCACCTTATCAGAAAGTAATTGCTTTTCCATGCAGGGAACCTTCGTCCCGTTGGATTTATGGTCATCAACCAGGTCGTCAATTTCACGCATAAAGCGGTAGCATATCTTGGCAGCATGATAGCGATCTTCATCCCAGAAGCTTGCAGCGATCAGGATATTCGGATGCTTATCGATCCTGGTGATATCAATCCCGTTGACTAGGTGACTTGCTTTATGTGGATCACTTGGCATTTATGATCTTTTCTGATGTTAGGCTCGCCGATATCAAAGACATCGGGGCTCCATTTCCGGGATGTGTGCTTCCGCCGACAAAGAACAGGTTCTTAAATTTTCTGTGCTGGTTATGCGGGCGCATATATCCCATTTGGAACAGGTTATGACTCAGACTACCAAAGGTAGCGCTATTATATAAATTAAAGATCTTCTTCCAGCTTTGCTGTGTAAATACTTTTTCGAATTTAATGTGTGA
>Ga0209475_10002677_pt1 | contig 17533 bp, 16 predicted proteins | sample tdDd471_FD_187128 | JGI IMG/M metagenome (GOLD analysis project Ga0209475, IMG submission 187128) | Marine sediment microbial communities from the Atlantic coast under amendment with organic carbon and nitrate - tdDd47.1 (SPAdes)... | ecosystem: Environmental > Aquatic > Marine > Coastal >... | reverse complement strand
AGAATATGGCAGGATTATTGCCCTTGAAGCAAAAATAAAGGCCGTTACCAGTGAGGACGGAACCTATACCCTTGAACTTCCTGAAGCAGGAACCTATACGATTATCGTTAAATCTGAGGGCCTTAAAAGTTTAAAACTCTCTTACGAAATTAAAAAAAGTTCTGTCCGCGATTTTTACCTGAAGCCGATTCGCCTCCAGGGCGGGACGCTTCGTATTTACGGCGAGCGAAATATTCAGAAGGTAAGCCGTTACACCATGACGTCCCAGGACATCAAAGATGTACCGGCGGCCTTTGGTGATTCTGTCAGCGCTCTGGCGGCACTGCCGGGGGTAAATCGTACGGGAGGTTTTCTCGGTCCCCTTGTCATCCGAAGCGCTGACCCGTCGTTGAACCGGTACTATTTTGATGATATACCCCTGCTGAACCCTCAGCATCTTCTGGGAATTCATTCGGTGATAAACAGCAACCTGATTCGTGAAATTGATCTTTATTCTTCAGCCTTTCCGAGCCAGTTCGGGGGGGCAAATGCCGCGGTCATTAACATTAACAGCATTGATACGGTTAAGGAATTCAGCGGCTACGCTGATCTTGGTCTTATTTCTGCTAACGGTATATTAAAAATGCCTTTTTTCAGAGATGTACCGGGAAGTGAAAAGAAAGAGACGGCAGGCTACCTGATTGTTTCAGGGCGATACGGTTACTATAGTCTTGTGATACCCCTGTTCTATAAAATATTTACCGGTGACACACTGAACTCTGTTCCAGAATACTACGATTACCAGGTGAAGGGGCGTTACTATTTTAACAGCCGGGTCTGGCTTACAGTCATGGCAATTGGTAACCGGGATTACTGGAAAATTCTTAATGTGGATAGTAACGATGACAGTTTCGATCCCCTGACAAAAGATTTTGATTTTGAAACCGATACCCTGGTTAATGCCCAGGCGGTATACTTGAACTGGCAGCCGGGAAAGCGCCTTGCAAACCGGCTTATGGCTTATTCTACACTGAATGAAAATTACATTTATCTTTCTCTTGATGAATCAAGCGGAGATATCGCCAGCTGGGCAAAAGGTTATAATGTGTCCTCGAGACCCTATATTTTTGGTCTCAAGGACAAGCTGAGATTCGAATGGCTCAAAGATCACTCAGAACTTCGTCTCGGTGCTGAAGTGAATTATTACTATTTTTATCGAAAAGGGGTAAAGCTCATCCCTGATGAGTATAATATCCTGGTGGGGGGAATGCCGGATTTTGGTAATGAAAACGAGTTTATTTCCGAGCCCCTTGATGAAGGAGTCAAAGGAAACCTCACCTTCAGCGGGTACCTTGAAAATGAATTCAACATATGGGGTTTGAAATTTGTTCCCGGGATGCATTATGATTACCTTAACCGAACGGGAGAAAACCTTGTTGATTTTCGGGGACTGCTGAGCTACGAGTTTAAAAGTGAAACGACAGTCTCTATTGCCGGGGGGCAGTATTCTTCATTTTTGCAGACGAATCCGAGTGTGTTTAACAGCGCTCCGGAATATGCTACTCTCGAAGATGAAATTAAGCCCCTCAGGGCGCTTCATTCTGTTTTAGGTCTTCAGCAGACCTATGATCTTTTTACCGTAAAGCTTGAGGGTTTTTATAACTACTATTACGATGTCACCATTCCAAGTGCCCTGGTGGCAGATAACTATTCTTCAAAGGGAGAAATACAGGCCTATGGTATCGAGTTTATGCTGCGTCTTGACAGGAGAGAAGGTAAACCGGGTCCCTTCGGCTGGATAAATTATACCTGGGCACGCTCAAAGCTAAAGAGTAATCTTCCAGAAACACCGGATCCAGGTGATCTTGAATTTGGAGATAAGTGGGTCACCTATGGTTACGAGCAGGAGCATACTGCAAAGGTGGTGGCGGGCTACAGCTGGCATCATGGCCCCCGGACAATTCATACCATATCGGCGCGCTTTCAGCTGAATACTTCCTTACCCTATACCCCGATATCCGGTAGTTTTGAGGATCTTCCTGGAAATCCAGGACGTCATGTTCCCACCTATGATGATTCTGTCCCAAACTCAGCGAATCTCCCCATGGAGCACCGTCTTGATATTCGCTATACCCACAGAACTAACTACCGGTGGGGCTATGTGAGCTGGTATGTCGAAGTCATCAATATTTACATGTTTAAGGCTTCAACGGAGGAATGGGACTATAGAGAGACGTATGTTGAAGGAACAAATCCTCAGATAAAAAAGATGGATGGCTTGAGTATCATCCCCAACTTTGGCGTAGAAATAAAATTTTAAGATACGGAGAACGTACAATGAGAAATTATAAAATATTCATACTCTTAATTCTTGCAACCGCACTGCTGAGTGCCTGCGTCTCCCCCATGGGCATGACGTCGTCAACAACCCCTCTTGAGGGAAGAACCTACGAGACCCTGGGGAAAGGAAGTGGAAGCAGCAATGCCTTTTCTGTTCTCGGACTCTGGCAGGTAAACCGAACTGATATCGATGAAGCAATCAGGGAAGCGTCCCGTCAGAAAAATGGTGACGCCCTGATCAATGTCACCTGGCAGGAACGTACCTACTGGTTCATCCTTATCGGCTGGCATAAGCTCGAGATAAAAGGTGAAGTGATACGTTTCACCGATAAAGATGAAGCAAAAAAGCCTGAGAAGGGACGGAAAAGATAATGAAGGCTCGGGGGTGTTTACTACCGGGGGTTATGCTCCTGCTGTCAGCTCTGCTTTTGTCAGGCTGTCTTCACAGTCATACCAAATTTCATGGTCTCGAGCCGACAGTTGAGCCTCTTCAGAAGAAAAAGTACGAAGTCCTCGGTGGTGCCGAATCACAGGTAAGCAATTTCTCTTTCTTCTGGGTCTGGACAGTTACTGAAGAAGTCGATTTTGACCAGGCCTTTCGAGAGATGATAAGCGAGAAAGGGGGCGATGATCTCATCAATGTCCATACCTGGTGTAATAAGCAGCACTGGATTGTTGGTACTATTACTATTATTCATATTGAGGCTACGGTTATTCGATATCTTGAAGAATGATGGTAGAATCTCTTCTTTCAGAAAATCCTGCCGACCAGGTTGCCCATTGTTTCATGGACTTTATAATTTGCGTTTAAAAACCAGCAGGGGCTGATATTGGAAAAAGAGAAGAAGTCTACGAACTTACAATTAATTTCTTTGTTTTATATACTAGAAGCCAGAATGTCAATATTTACCGCTATATCAGTAAATATTGGCATTCTGGTCATTTTAATTGGATAAATTTAGTTAAATTAGATCAATTTACTGCTATAGCAGTAAATATGTTGACATGAAGGCTATGTTTTGTAATATAAATATAATTGTAGTAAATATTACTGTTAAAACGGTAAAATATGAAAGAAATTAACTTCGGAGAAATAATTTATTTCCATCGCAAGAAGAGTGGTTTGACTCAAAAGCAACTGGCTGATCTGGCAGGGATTGGTAAAACAGTGGTATTTGATGTCGAAAAGGGCAAGAAAACTGTGCGTCTCGATTCGTTGATGAAAATTTTTACCGTACTGAATATTAAAATCGAACTTAACAGCCCCCTGATGCATTTAATGGAAAAACCTGATGAAAAAAGCTGATGTATATAATTTTGGAATCCATGCTGGTGTACTCACTGAACTGGAAAAAAGAAAAGCATATACATTTCAATATACAGAAGATTATGCAGGTTCGGCAATTTCTTTAACTATACCGTTAAAAAAAGAAAAGTATACCTTTGACAGTTTTCCCCCTTTTTTTGAAGGTCTTCTACCGGAAGGAATCCAGTTGGAATCCTTACTCCGGCGGAGCAAAATTGACAGAGATGACTATTTCTCTATACTGATATTAACCGGAAAAGATCTTGTTGGCTCGGTAACCGTAGAGGAATCACATTGAATATTTGTCCAATTTCATATGAGCCCTGCGGCAATAGTAAATATTCCCATAAAGGCGTGAAGCTTCTAACAAAAAATATAAGTACATTAAATTCTCTACCCTTATCTCAGGAAGAGCAGCTTCAGGAAGCAGCCAGTAGATCAGATAAAATGTCCATTCAGGGAGTACAGCCAAAGCTAAGTGCTATCCTTAATACTTCAAAGGAAATATTTGAAATTGTTGATCGGGGCGGAAGGTATATTTTAAAACCACAAAATAATTTTTATCCTGAACTGCCTGAGAATGAATCATTGACTATGAAATTAGCCGAGAAGGCAGGTATTGAAGTACCAGTGAATGGTATGGTATATTCCAGTGATGAAAGATTAACATATTTTATCAAGAGATTTGACCGTTATGGAAGGAATAAAAAACTTGCAATTGAGGATTTTGCTCAATTAGCGAAAAAGACAAGAGAAACCAAATATGATTACAGTATGGAAAAACTCATCACTATAATTGATGAGTTTTGTACATTCCCGGTGATCGAAAAAACAAAATTATTCAAACTGGTGATATTTAATTTTTTAGTGGGCAACGAAGATATGCATCTGAAAAATTACTCCCTAATCACTCGTGATAGTAAAACAGAATTGTCTCCCGCATATGATTTACTTAATACTACAATAGCAGTGGCAAATGCAGAAGAGGAGGTCGCTCTCCCGCTGGCGGGCAAAAAACGAAATTTAACCAGAAATGATTTGCTTGTCTATTTTGGAAAAGATAGACTGCATCTAAATGATACTGTAATTGTAGAAATTCTTGATGTTATAAACAGACAGCAGTCAACATGGGAAACCTTAATACAGAATAGTTTCCTTTCTTCTATAATGAAAGAAAAATATGCCGAGCTAATGAGCCAGAGATGGATAGTTATTTTTTAACATTATCATATTTTGTCTTTATAGATAAAATTTAAATTTAATACTTTTATATTTATGGGGATAAAGAATGGGAATTGCAAAAAAAATAATCAAAGGTTTAATGACCATAACAGCAGGCATCGCTGCACTTTTTTTTCTTATGATTTTATTTTTCTGGATTGGAAGATGGAATGATTTTCGTCTCCAGGACCAGTATCTTGAAAAAATATCCGCCATGGCCCCCCAAAAAATAAATGAGCAAAGTATTGCTTCATTTCCCTTGAATTCGGATGTACGGTACAACCAGATCCAGGTTGTGGCGACTCACAACAGTTATCATAAAAGCCCTGACCGGCTGCGGTGGCTCATGATCGCATTAGTCGAAGGCGCGAAAGAGGCCGACACGATGCTGTACGAACACAGGCCGCTGACTGATCAGCTGAACAGCGGAGTAAGAAGCTTTGAGCTTGATGTGCGCCGGAGAAAGGATGCTTTTGAGATAACCCATGTGCCTCTTGTTGACGACCGGGCAACTGCTCCTGATTTTAAAAAGGCATTACGGGAAATTAATAACTGGTCAGAATCTCATCCGAGACATATCCCTATAACCATAATGCTTGAATTAAAGCAGGACTGGACAATTCTTGATCCGACGCTTCAAAACTATGATAAAAAAGTCATTGCTGATCTCGAGCAGACTATCGGAAGTATCTTTAAAGATAAACTGGTGACCCCCGATGATGTGCGGGGGAATGCCGCAACCCTCGAGAAAGCAGTCCTGACAAAGGGGTGGCCCCGGGTGAAAGATATTCTCGGTAAAGTAGTAGTAGTTCTTTTGAATATTGAGAAGGGCGATAAGCCCCAGGTACAGTATGAGTCTTATGCTGAAAATAATCCCTCTCTGAAGGGCCGGTTAATGTTTATCTGCTCAGAGCCCGGGACCGAATCAGCTGCCTTTATCAAACGTGATAAGGCGAACATAAAAGAATTTCATTCCATGATTAAACGAAATTATATAATACGATCACGGATTGATAAACATTTGATCGCCGATAAAAAGCTTAGAGAAACAGCAATCTCCTCAGGTGCCCAGCATCTTGCAACGGATTTTCCCCCGGGGGAACCTGATGAGAAAACGGGTTTCGAGTTTTTCTTCAAGAATAAAAAGACTGTCCGAGTCAGCCCGCTTTTTAAAAAGTAAAAGACGGCGAAAGAATTATCGAAACTCCTGGGGCTGTATGAGCCTTCTTTATTTACTGAATTATACTTTATTTTCTTACCAGCAGGATATATACTAATAGTTCATTATCAGTAAATACAGTGGAGGTTCGACATGACTGAGAATGATCCCCGGGGAGCGATTTTGCAGAGAGATAAGGAAACCTATGCAATTGTACCCAAAACACCTGTAGGCCTGTTGACTGTTGAGCATCTGGAAACTATTGCCGCAGTTGTCCGCAAGTATGATATTCCCATAATTAAAATTACTTCTGGGCAGAGAATCGCTCTGGTCGGTGTAAAAAATGAAGATGTTGATAGTATCTGGGAAGATTTGAAGATGGAGCCTGGAAAGGCAAAGGGGTCAGAGCTCTGCCTTCATTATGTTCAGGCCTGTCCCGGAACAGCAGTGTGTAAGTATGGTATTCAGGATTCCATTGGAATGGGAACTGAAGTGGAAAAACTGTTTGCTGAGATGGATTTGGCGGCAAAGGTTAAAATCGGTATTTCCGGATGTCCCTTCTGTTGTGGTGAAAGTTTTGTCCGTGATATAGGCATGTTGGGTAAGAAAAACGGATGGACATTGATAATTGGTGGTAATTCGGCACGGCGACCCCGCATCGGTGATGTAATTGCGGAGAACCTTTCGAATGAAGAGGCAATTGATTTAACAAAGCGTTTTCTTGAATACTACAGTGAACACGGCAAAAAAAAGGAGAGAACAGCAAGATTCCTTGATAGGCTGGGAGTTGATAGTATTAAAGATATTATTTTGAAATAAATTGAACAAATGTGGTCGTACTGAAAATTAAAAAAGCACTGTATAATCAGTGCTTTTTTAATTTTTTAACATTCCGGTGTCGTAACACTATTTCCTGTAAAAACTCTTCTGTGGCCTGTATCCATTAAAAAAACAGCGATATTCGAATAATTATTCGAATATCGCTTGACGTTCGAATGTTTATTCGATAAATTATGTGTATTAATCGAATAAACATTCGAACAAAGGAGAGCGCCATGAACGAATTAAACAAATCAACAAAAAGGTTTCCTGTCACTGTTATGACAGCGCTAATGATTATTTTCACAGTCTTTTCTGCCGGTAATATTTATGCTCAGGATTCTTTAGCGGACAGTAAAAAAAACAATGTTTACCTTGGATACTCAGTAGATCTCTTTCCGGTTGCTATCAGTGCAGCTGATGGAAAATTTGGGTACGCATTTCAGACATGGCTTGGTATTGATCATGTTAAAGTGAGACTTGTGGGAGCCAGAACACATGTACCTGAGTTCTTTCTAAGTGATGGTTTTAAAAATCATAATCTTACGGTTGGGGCCTTGATTGTGGACTATGTATTTGGAGAAGACATGAGTGGTTTCTGGATTGGTTCAGGCATGGAGCTGTGGGTAAATGAAATAGGTCATAAAGATACAGCTGAAAAAACTCGATGGACCAATGGAATTCTCACTCTTGGTGGCGGTTATATATGGAAAATAGCGGGGAATCTTTATGTAAATCCATGGGTAGGTGGTCACTTCATGATGAATAATCACAGTCTGAGTCTTGCGGGAAAGAGTTACACACCGGCCCGGTTTTCAGCATCTGTTTCAGTTAAGATCGGTTACTTTTTTGATATATAATCTATATGGAGGCATTAATTATGAATATTACAAGGAAAAATTTTTTGATAAACAGCGGCAGGTTTGCATTCGCCAGTTCACTCCTGGCTGTGGGATGTTCAGGAATTGTTCGTAGAGATCTTACTCTCAATAATAAGAAACTCAATTCTTCCTTTCCACTCACAGAAACTGAATGTGAAATACTTAGACTCGCTTCGCTTGCTCCCAGCGGTCACAATACTCAGCCATGGACAGTGAAAATAATAGAACCTGGAAAATGGATCATAGGTGCAGACTCCGGACGCAGGCTTCCCGGAGTTGATCCCGATAATAGAGAACTTCTGTTGTCAATTGGTGCATTTCTGGAAAACCTTCACCTTGCTGCAGGAAGTTTCGGCTACCGGGCAGAACAAAAAGTTTTGGCCAAAAGGACCTCTGACAGAGACCTTGTCAGTATAACACTCAGAAAAGACAGGCCCGTCTCTTTTCCTTTTGAAAAAATTACCTTAAGAAAAACAATAAGAAACGGGCATTTAAATCAGCCTTTATCTGAGAGTGATATTAAACTTCTCACAAGCAGCAGAGAGAGTTTTCATTTTTACCCGGCAGCGAGCCGCGAAGGACGTATGCTTGCTGAGGGGACTATTGAGGCAAATGTAATACAGGCGGGCCGAAAATCTGCTGTTAAAGAACTCTCAGAATGGATTCGTTTTTCGGATAAAGATGCAAGAAAATACAGAAACGGACTTACGCCTGAGAGTATGGAGATACATGGAATTTCCGGTTTTGTTGTCCGCAATTTCTTTAACAGCGATTCGGTAATGAGTAGCGGATTTAAAGATAAAACTGTGGAAGGAGTAAAAAAACAGGTTGCTTCCTGCGGAGGATGGATTGTCATTACTTCTGAAGATTCAAAAGTAAAAACCCTTATCGATACGGGAAGGGCCTTTCAGCGCATGTGCCTCGAAACACGGGGCCGAAACATCGCAGTGCACCCAATGACTCAGATTCTGGAAGAAATTCCATTCAGGGATGAAACTGCCGGGCTCCTGGGGATGAATTCGAGGCTGCAATTTGTACTGAGGGTGAGCTATGTGAAAAGGTATTCGGCGCCTGTCAGTCTTCGCATGCCTGTGTCATGGTTCTGCACAAAACACCAGTGAGCTTTCCGGTAATTGCTTGTAATTTTTCGGCGGCAGGATTACAGTAACATTCAATCAAAGCGAGGGCAGCAATGAGTTTGAAAGAAAAAATTATAGATACATCTGTAAAACTCTTTAATAAAGATGGTAGTCATGCTGTTACAACCAACCACATTAAAGATGATCTGAATATAAGTCCGGGAACCCTCTACTATTATTTCAAGAATAAGGAAGAAATAGTGAGGTTTATATTTCAGCAGATAACGGATGAGTTTACAACGCTTTTTCAAGGCACTGGCGGACATATAACTCCTGAAGAATTTCTGGATATGATAAAGGCAATGTATGGCCTTCTCTATAAATACAGGTTTTTTTATACTGATATAGCCATGCTGCTTCAGAGAGATCCTGAGCTGGAAAAAATGTACAGTGAAAACAGGAAAAATCGTTACACTGGACAAAAGGAACTTTACAGAATTTTTGTAGAATCACAAATTATGCGTGAAATAGAATCAGCTGACGAACTAATCTGCATCCTTGACAATCTGTGGATAGTGACTGATTTCTATTTCACCTATATAGTTGCAAGTCTGGGTAAAATAAAACAGTCAGATATTAAAAAAGGGGTACAGCATTATCTGGTTATGATGAAACCCTATTTGACTGATGGGGCTCTGAAGGAATTAAGTCCACACTTCGAGTAATTCTTTGATGTTAAGGTTGTTATGCTGCTATCGTAACAACCTTAAGATCAATGTCTATAGGGAAAACCACTACTTGAAAAACAGGGATTTTTCCAGTCAAAATTTTGCTCTTCCCCCCTGCTGAAGTTTTGTTATCTTTTGTACATTACCATTGAATAGATGGGGAATCCCGACCTGAAGATACAGTATGCTTTAATAATGCGAAAATCCGGGAATGTTTTTCGGGATACCTCAGCTTACTTTTGAAATTTACAGCTTTTGCTGGAGGATGACGATGAAAAATATTGATCAGCAGGAATACCGCAAAAAAATGATTACCCCCGAAGAGGCTGCTGCCCTGGTCAAATCAGGAGACAAGGTCTTTTACGGTGAGTTTGTTCTGTTTCCCCGAACCTGTGATGCCGCCCTCGCGGCCCGTGCCGAACAGCTTACCAATGTTGATGTCAGAAGCGTCTGTTTTACCCAGGTTCCGAAAATTATTGAAGCTGATCCTGAAAGAAAACACTTTATCCTTAATGACTATCACTTCGGAACCGTAGGCCGCAGACTTCATGATAAGGATCTCTGCAACTATATACCGACAGCCTATCACCAGGGGCCCCGGTTTATCCGAAAATATACTGATTTTGATGTCGCCTATATTTCTTCTGCTTCAATGGATCCACGGGGCTATTTTAATTACGGCCTGGCTAATTCTGTTACCGGTGCTGCTATCAGCAAGGCAAAGAAAGTAGTGGTGGAAGTTAACGATAAGATTCCTTACTGCCTCGGTGGAAACCAGGAATCCATTCATATATCCCGGGTCGATTATGTTGTCGACGGAAGTCACCAGCCCCTCGCCGAAGTCCCTGCCCAGGAACCGAGCGAACTGAATCGGGTTATTGCCGGTTTAATTTTGAATGAAATTGAAGACGGGGCAACTCTGCAGCTCGGTATCGGTGGACTTCCGAATATGATCGGCCAGCTTATCGCTGAAAGCGACCTGAAAGATCTGGGCATACATACTGAGATGCTTGTTGATTCATGTGTTGATCTTTATACCTCGGGACGGGTTACTGGTGCGAATAAACTCATCGATAAGTATAAAATGACATACACCTTTGCCATGGGAACCAGCAAACTGTACGACTTCCTTCACCATAATCCAACCTGCGCCTCGTACCCGGTACACTATGTTAATGACCCGAAGATTGTTGCTCTCAATGAAAAGGTTGTAGCGGTAAACAATGCGATAGAAGTCGACCTTTTCAGTCAGGTCTGTTCAGAGTCTGCCGGTGTACATCAAAAGTCAGGTACCGGGGGACAGCTCGATTTTATTTTCGGTGCATTCGGTTCAAAGGGGGGCAAGGGGATTATCAGTCTCAGCTCAACCTTTAAGGATAAGGAAGGAAATCTTCACTCGCGCATAAAGCCGACCCTGCAGCCCGGGGCTATTGTCACGGTTCCCCGATCTATCGTGCAGTATGTCTGTACCGAATACGGCATCGTTCAGTTGAAGGGGAAGTCTACCTGGGAGCGGGCAGAGGCGTTGATCAGTATTGCTCATCCTGATTTCAGGGATGAGCTGATCAAAAATGCTCAGGAAATGAAGATCTGGGTTCAGTCGAATAAAATTGCGTAGATTATTTCAGAAGTTTGAAGAAGTATCATGAAGGCGAGCCTGATAAAGCTCGCTTTCCGTGTAATATTGAGGCTCTGACCCCACGGCCCCAGATAGGGCAGGTTTATACTGGTTGATTGTTGGAAGAGGAAGATAACTGACATGATGAAACTGGGAATAATGCTTCAGTGTGGAGGAAGTCAGGGTCAGAGCCCCAAATTAATGATAAAAAGCTGCTTGAGCTTTAATTATGATGACATTATTTTAACTACTAATGCTACCAGAGGGTTTTCCAGAAAACCTTCAGGGCATTCATCCACCGTTCATTGTTCATGGCGCGGGCACGCCACAGGGCGCCAGCGGTAACGTCCTTTTCGAGAAAAAGCCATGCCCGGGAAAAGTCAAAATCTCGCCATAAGGTACCGGCCTTGTAGAGGTACTCAGGGTCTCGGGCCTTAAGAAGCGCTTCAAAGCCTGCGGTGTAATTGAAACCTCGCCAGTGACTTCCTGCATAGAATATAAATTCAGGGTCTCCCTCAAGGCAGATGGCCTCGCTTCCCCGCTCGTGGTTGAAGGTGCGCCATTCTTTTCCCGCGTAGAAGATGAAGCGGGGCTGGTGTATTTCAATGAGCTTTTCGAGGCCCCTGTCGTAATCATATTCCCGCCAGAAGCGTCCTGCTCGGTAGACATATTCAGGGTCAGTGCCCGCGGCCTTCATCAGGGCGGTGAAGCCTGAGTTGAAATTAAACTGGGGCCAGTAGACGCCCCCATCGTATATATATTCAGGTATTAAAAGTTTTTCAAGAAGCTCCTGGCCACGGGTGAAGTCGAATTCATTCCAGTCTTTTCCCGCAAGGTATATGTAGCGGGAACTTCCTGTGCGGAACAGGTCCTCCATCCCCTGGGAAAAGTCAAAGGAGGGACTGTTTTTCCCTGCGTTGTAGATTATTTCAGGATTTGATGTGTTATAGCCAGGCCCGGTCATATTCTCTACCTCGTAATTGTATTTAGAGCTAGTATCTTTCAGAGTGTGAATATTGTCAACAGCTTCAGGTAATGCTGTATCTGCTGGAGGCTCTGACCCTTATAAAATTCAGGAAAAACCGGTAGAAATATCCTTGCATTTCATTATGATGAAAGCTACCTTTGCACTTAACGTAAAGTGGCTTGCAATCTAATATTCGGAGATACCACCATGCTGGAAAAATATATTGAACTGGCTGAAAAGGTTAATTTTTCAAATATCTACAAGGCTCGAAAGACTGTCTACAGTAAGTTGAAAAAAACTCATCTGATACACTATTCTAGCCTCTCTGAATTGATCGGTGCTGACGTCTATGTGAAACACGAAAATCATAATCCTACCGGATCTTTTAAGATTCGCGGTACTGTCAATTTTATGGCTAATGCCACTGATGAGATAAAAGAAAATGGCATAATTGTCGCCACGAGGGGCAACCATGGCCTGGCTACTGCATGGGCCGCCATGCATGAAGATGTTCTCTGTAATGTTGCGGTTCCCGTGAATAATAATGTAGAGATTAATAACGCCATTGAGGGCCTCGGCGGCCAGTTGATGGAACATGGGAACGATTTCTATGAGACCCAGCAGTACTGTGAAGACCTGAGTTACCAGCTTGGCTACTATTACATCGAACAGGGAAATGAGCCTGACCTTCTCAATGGTGTCGGCACGATGGGACTTGAAATATTTGAAGATCTTCCCGATGTTGATGACATCATTATACCCGTTGGCGGGGGGGGGGTGCGCCTCACTGATACAGGTTGCCCGAGCTATAAATCCCGGGGTACGAATAATTGGTGTAGTGGCTGAACATGCCCAGGCGTTGAAGCTCTCCCTGGACAAGGGAGAGCGTGTTGTTACAGAAAGTGCTGATACCTTTGCTGACGGCCTTGCAGCCCGTTCAATCTTTGAGGTGGCCTACCAGATTATCAAAGACGGTATCTCGATGGTAGAAGCAGTGACCGAAGAAGAGATAATTGACGGGGTGCGCATGGCCCTTCTTCATACTCATAATCTTGCTGAAGGTGCAGGAGCCGCGGGTATCGCCTGTGCCCAAAAGATAAAGGAAGAACTGGCGGGTAGAAAGGTTGTTATTGTCATGACCGGCGCGAATCTCGACCGTAAACACCTTGAGTGGGCGCTGCAGGGATAAGCGGTTATTTCAGCACAGTAATGATACTATCGCAGCAGTTGTAGTGAAGTTGAAGGTCAAGAGCATAAAGTGAACTATGTACCGGTTCCCTCCGATGAGGCTCTGACCCCGGTTAAAGGTGCAGGATCATTCTAGTTGGTTTGTTGAAGAATTAAGAAAACTGACCTGTTGACTCTAAATTTAGAGCCTCAGGGTGCCGAAAGGCTGTCAGGGGTCAGAGCCCTGAATAAATGATGAAAGGTTGTCTGAAATTTTGTTTTGATAATATTCTTTGAATAATTTTTCTAATTCAGGAGCAAAATATGCAGAGAGCTGTTATTCTAAATGTATACTCTATGCAGGCGCTGGCACAAAGCAGAGCTGATAGAGTATATGTATCCTGTCTTTGCGGATATTAGTTGTTTTTACTCGAGAAACCAGATACATCTTTCTAAAGTGGCGGAGCGGGTACGGGTATATGTTTATTGAAAAGCCTTTTCCTGTAGGCTTTGTCATAGCTTTTGAATTTTGCCATGCGTTCTGTATGATTTCTGCCCAGGGCTAAGAAGTATGGATGGAAGGTGATTTTTACCGGGGGAATGTAATCTTCCTCTACCATTATTCTGAATGTATTATACTTTGAGTCTCGGGGATCGGCATCCAACCCCTTTGCAACCCGGTTATAACCGATATAAAGAGAGGCGTTTATATAATAGGATACTGGATTTTGGGCCAGTTCAATGATTTTACACTTGAAGCGGTCATGCCAGAATGGGCCTGTTCTGTTCATTTTTCGGTTATAAGCCTCGGCAATTCGTGCCTTAATGTATTGCATGATGCGCGAGATGTTCTCCCCATTTTCTACGGTCCGAATCATAAAATGGAAGTGATTGTCGACAAATTCCATTTGAATAAGCTGGAAGTTGTATTTTTCCAGAGCCATGTTTATAACTTCAGCAGCCATTTCCCGTACCCACACAGATTCTAGCAGGTTTCTCATTTCAAGGCAGCGTGAATAACAGTGATAGGTAACTTTAGGCAGCCATGTTCTCAGATCTCTCGGCATTATCATCCTCCTTAATATACCAGGTGCTTTTACCTGGTAAACGAACTGGAGGGGCTGAATGTTAAATTTTTTTTATAATTTCCGAATTTTTTAAGGCTCTGACCCCTATGGACTTTCTGTTCCTGAGGGGTCAGAGCCTCGATAGAGCTGGTTGCATTTATTGATGCCGAATATGCACAACCTTCCCAAAGGGGGGCGTAAAGGAATCTTCTCGGTCAGCTGAGATAACCCAGAGTGTGGGGGAGTACTTTTTCAAACGGTCCATGTCGTAGATGTAACCGTCGGTAATCACCATGAGCATCTCACGGTGGCCCTTTATGAAATCATTAAAAAGGGGCTCAAAAAAAGTAGTCCCGCTGCTTCCCGTTCGGATATACTGCCAGTCTCCTCTCCGGTACAGGTAGGGGCGGGTTCCTTCCCCCTTAATGAACTTTTCATCTTTTTTCTCAGGAACAAAGACCTCTTCATCGATGCAGAGCAGGTGAATGATATACTTTCCCATAAGGGCTTCGATGACCCCGAAGGCCGCCTCGAGGTCCCGGGGTGTTGTCACCATGGAGGCCGAAACGTCAACCGCCACAGTGAGGTGATCCATATGCCTGAAGACCCGTCCCGGGGCATAGAGTCCCCCTGCAAAGAAGCGCCGGTTGAACCTGCTGTAGGTATAGATAAACTCCTCTGACTGGGAAGAATAATCAACGATACTTTTTATCTCCCGTCGCCACGATGTCGTGTCGACTTCTTCTATGCGCTCAATGATGCTTCGAATGTCGCAGAACATCCGCTCTTCTTTACAGATGAAATCACGCTCCGCGAGAGCGATGACCTGTTTCTTTTTGCTCTCAATGAGACTCTGCAAGTCTCCGTTTCTAAAAAGGTGAATTCCCGTGGCAAGGTCTTCTCCCTCTGAGTCAGTGAAACCTATTCCCTCAAAGCCGCTGTTATTTTTTTCAGGGGGGGGAAGTTTACTTCTCTCGTCATCGGGCATCCCGGCAGGGTCATCGGTTTTTTCGCTTCCCGAACCGGGGTCGTCTTCGCCGCCGAAATCTGCAATAGATCCATCGGTCTTCAGGGGTTCCTCATCCTTTCGGTTTTTGAGCCACCGGTACACTTCTTCCCAGCGGGGGTCATGGTTGCCTGTCTCACGGTAAAACTTTACGGGAATCATCGGAAGCCCCGGAGGAAGCTGCAGCACCGGAGCGTCAAACATGTAGGCTCCCTGGTGAGAGAAAAAGTACTCATCATTTTTGTCAAGGTAGCTGTTGATGGTCATATCCTGGGCAAGGTTCTGCAGAAAGGGGTCTCCTCCCGGAACGATCCGGTGGTCGTGATTCAGGAGTACGTGAAACATCTCGTGGACCATAAGACCCATAAGATACTCAAAGTAGAGGTTATCAACGAAGTCTTTATTATAATAGAGAACAAGGCGCGACGAGTACACTGTCAGCGCCAGGGTCGGGATGTCATTGTTTTCGCTTATCTGAACGGGCTGGTAAAAATAAGAAGTGAAACGGCTTCTATCCCAGAGAACCTTCAGGGTCTGATCCCATTTTTTGTTCATTGGGAGCTGGTCCTGGATCAGTCAGTCTCTTCAGTTTCTTTGCCGAAGGCGTCTTCTGACATCGAAAGAACTTCTAAGGCGTCATCATGAATAGACTGGGAGGTTTCTGATATCCGCATGATACCCTCTGCCATCTGGGAGACTTCTTCATTCAGATTGTCGAGAGACATTGCGGTGGTCTCAAGGGCCTGTTTTTGTTCTTCAGTCCCTCCCTGGGTCTGTCGGGAAAGCTTGTCGTTGTTTCCCATCTGGTTTTCGATACCCTTGAGAAATTTTTCTTCAATGAGGATGTTGTCTCTCAGTTCATCAATTTCCTGTGAACTGGCAAGCATCTGGCTGATCATTTCTTTAATACTCCCTGATGCCTGTTTTATGATTTCTACACCTGCAGTAGTTTTTTCTTCACTTTGTTTGAGGACTACTTCAATGCCCTTGATACTGTCACCTGTCAGGTTGGCCAGTTTACCTACCTCGTCGGCAACTACAGCAAAACCCTTTCCATGGTCACCTGCCCGGGCAGCCTCAATGCTCGCATTGAGGCTTAAGAGGTTAATCTGCTCGGCAATATCAACAATGATAGAAATGGTCTCACTGATTTTATCACTCTGTGTCTTGATATCCAGTATGGTCTGTTCGACCCGTTCAAGGATTTCAGTGCTTATATTTGTCTCTTTAACAACATTATCCATACTGTCAAGGGACTGGTTCAGTTTGTACTTTGTCTGGTCCTTAATTTCAAAGAACTGGGTGATGGTGAACTGCATCTCCTGGTTTGCATTTACCTGTTCTTCCGATACTATGGCAATATTTTCAGAGGAAGTTGAAATCTCTTCGATAGTGGCAGAGAATTCTTCAAAGGCCGCTGCCTGGCTCTGAAGGCTGTTGTTGAAGTTTTTCACCTCATCGTTCTGTTCATTGAGCTTGTTAAAGAGATCTTTCATGCGGTTTTTAATGATCAGGGCCATTTCGAGCTGTTTTGCCGCCTGCTCTTCAATACGGTCCTTTTGTTTGTTGGCCAGTTTGTCAAAATTATCAATATCGCCAATGTTTCTGTAAGCAATGTATGCTACTATGGCTATCATCATAATAAAGTAGAGCTGCCGGGAAAGAATTACCGTATGCAGCGGCTTTCCGTCAATGATACTTGCAAAAGGAAGCTCAAGACCGCCGTAGATCTTTGCAAGGGCAAGAAAAAGTACCCAGTTTAAAATGTTAACAGTTAAGAAGAAAATGTATAGTTTTTTGTTGTAGAAATACTGCAGCATTACCAGAATCAGAAGCATGTGGCCGTACATGTGGATGCCTTCTGCCGCATATTGCCAGCCAAGATGGGGATTCCGGGCATAATTATACTTGGCGTAAATCAGGAAAAAAGTTAAAAGAGATGCAACAACCCACTCAAGAATGGCTGTTTTTTTACGTGCTTTTTTCCTTATGAAAATAATAAATGCAAGAAACGCACAGAATCCGACACCAAAAAAAGAACTGGCGATAACTCGAAGTTCAATCCCCGCTAAAAATTGAAAAGTTGAAGCAATAAGGTCAACAAATATAAGTATCGTAGCATAAAGGAAAGCACCCTTTATCTGTATTATCTCTTTATTAGTGTATTCTGTTTTTTCCATTTTGTACTTTAATCCT
>Ga0209475_10002676_pt1 | contig 17537 bp, 10 predicted proteins | sample tdDd471_FD_187128 | JGI IMG/M metagenome (GOLD analysis project Ga0209475, IMG submission 187128) | Marine sediment microbial communities from the Atlantic coast under amendment with organic carbon and nitrate - tdDd47.1 (SPAdes)... | ecosystem: Environmental > Aquatic > Marine > Coastal >... | reverse complement strand
AACCCAGGCAGTTTGCGTTGGAGTAAAATTGACCTGAACAAACTGTTCGTTTTCAGCAATAATAAAAACCAGAGTCCCGGCCTTGATCACACGCTTGGCATTCAAGGAAATAATATCCGGGCGATCAAAGGTTTCCAGACTTTTGCCAACACAGGCCGGCTTGACAACTTCCCCAACTACCAGATAACGGCTTTCGATCCAGCCTGTTTTGCCAGTGCTATCTTCAACTCTGGTATATTTATCGTTTTGTTCAAAGCTGCTGACCTGTTCACCCCTGTACAAAGTTGCAACCCAATTGGAAACTTTGCCCTCACCGTCCGGGTTGTCGATTTTACGATCCGCAACCGGCATACGCTTAACACCAAATACTGTAGTCAGATAAGCTGGACTTTTTACCGCTGCCACCTTATCCCCCTTTGGGGCAACAGTATTCTTTTTAGAATCCGTTTTACCAGTGTTTTTCTGCTGATTCTGTTTGACTGCTTTATCATTTTGGACAGTATCAGTTTGTTTGCCGGAATTGTCTGAACAGGCTGACAACAAAATTACTATCAACAAAACAATTAATTGTTTTAATAAACAAGGCTTCATAGCTCCTCCTCATAAAATTATTGGTATTTAACAAACACGTTGTTGAAACTATAGACAATTGAAGTATTTTATCAAGATATAATTAATTATATGGATTTGCATTATTTGAGAAACAGGATAGATGTTTGATGCGTTACCATATCATTGAGAACCATCCAGAACTTCTCGAATTTTTCTGGAAAGAGTTGCGGGTGTATATGGTTTGCCAATGAAGTTAAGGTCTTCGTCCAGCACTCCATGATGAACAATAGCGTCATCCGTATAACCTGAGGTAAACAACACCTTCACATAAGGGTATATAAGCTGAATTTTTTCGGACAACTCACGACCATCCATTTTTGGCATCACGATATCTGTCATCAAGATATCAATTATTGGCAGCTCTTTTTTTATCAGCGCCAAAGCAGCTATACCAGATTCGGCAGAAATAACATTGTAGCCCTGTTTCTTAAGAATTTTTATGGCTATATCACGAACCAATTTCTCATCCTCAACCACTAACACTGTTTCGTCACCTCTAGGCAAATCATTTATAACAATTTTCTTTCTTGTTTTATCTGCCATACTATCAACTTCAGGAAAATAAATTTTAAACTTTGTATACTTGTCAACTTGCGAGTCCACAGTAATATGTGCCCCGCTTTGTTTCACAATACCGAAAACAGTTGCCAAACCAAGCCCGGTTCCCTCTTCTTTTGGTTTAGTGGTGAAAAAAGGTTCGAAAATTCTGTCCAGCATTGCAGCTTCAATCCCCGTACCGGAATCAGTAACGCTCAACATGGTATATCGACCTGGAATAGCATAGGAATGTTTTTCGCAGTAATTAGAATCCAGTTCAACAGGTGATGTTTCGATAAGCAGGGTACCACCTTTTGGCATTGCATCCTTGGCATTCACGGCAAGATTGACCAATATTTGTTCTACCTGTCCAGGATCTGCCTTTATATTACCAACGTTGCTATTTAATTTTGTCTCCAGTTCAATACTTTCACCAATTAACCTGACCAGCATTTTTTTCAGGTTTTTAGCCAAATCATTTAAATCCAGAATTTTGGGAGCAATAATCTGTTTACGACTAAAAGCTAAAAGCTGCCTTGTCAAATCGCCCGTACGTTGCACTCCCAGATGAATTTCTTCCATAGTCTCATAGAGATTGTCGTCACGATTAAGATCCATCATGGCAAGCTGAACATTGCCTCCAATGCCAGTTAAAAGATTGTTAAAGTCATGTGCCACACCACCTGCAAGCTGGCCGATTGCCTCCATCTTTTGTGCCTGATTCAGTTGCGACTGTAATCTTTCCTTTTCTCTCTGATTCCGCTTTCTCTCTCTGATATCTCTGGCAACTCCCTGAATAGCCTGTGGCTGACCATCTGCATCAAGAATAAATTTTCCAGTAACCTCAATTGGCACTAATTTTCCGAATTTATCAGTAATATCAATTTCAAACTTTACCCCTGGAATATTGGGAAGTTCATCGTGGGCTTTTTTAATGAGATTCATTACAATTTCAAGATTCTCATTGGTAAAATAATCCGACATATTGGTATTGATAAATTCTTCGACCGTATAGCCTAGAATTCTTTCGACCGCAGGGTTAGCATAAGAAATCAACAGATTTGTATCCATTTTGAAGATTAAATCCATTGTGTTATCTGTTAGAAGTCTATACTGGGCTTCACTTTCAACAAGCTCTGTCTCATACTGCTTTCGTTCAATGATTTCCTTTTTCAACTCGGTATTTACCAATTCTATTTCATCGGTCTGTTTTTCCAGCGAGTTTTTTAAGCTATGCTCGTCTCTAAGGGCACGATCAAGTGCTGACAGGATAGAAACAACAGCAATGGTTGTTAATGAGTTTAAAAGAATAAAATTGAAGAAAATAACCACAAATTTTTCCATGGGATTGATCGTCTGATACTGCCAGTCTGCATAGCCCACGAATAATAACCCTCCCACAATAACCATGGAAACAGTGTTTATCACGAGAGCAATCAGAGCCGGACGATACCCCAGTAAAATACCAGCAAGAACCGGAAAAGCAAATAGCCAGATAGGCCCACCACCAAAAGGCCCGAGCACAACGAACAAGACCAAACCGATGATATAAACGACCGCACTCACCATTATTGCTCGTCTTGTGTAGGAAAACTTTTTGGTAAAGTACAGGTAGACCGCCGACAGATATAAAACAATGTCACCTACACCAATTAAATATAATTCTTCCTTAAAAGACAGATAAACACTGGGGATAACCGCAAAGAAACCAAGAATCACCGCCATTAACAGAAGTGTCATTAAAAATCGTTTTTGCCAATCTGCAACGATTGAAGTTGAAAGTTGATTGTTGTCATCAAAAGAGTCATCAATTACATCAGATGAAGATGTTATGCTATTTTTGTATTTAACAACCATGCTTCCCCACACTGCAATCAATAATAAACAGACGCCCCGATCCAACCATTATATGGAGATATTTGTTTTAGTAAAGCGATAAACAAAAACAAGTGCATATCCACCAAAATTTAAACGAAAATACAAATGACCTCAGAATTTGCTTATGTCGGCTTTGTACGTAACATCAGTATGATTTTCTTTTACCCTTTTGCTTGCCAAAGTTTTCAGAATAGCTATTATATCCATACAAATATCAATCGTGGATATATTTCCGTTGGGGAGAGCTGCGAATGTACAAGAGAACCGATTGATCGTAGTTGAGGAGGAATTATGGAAGATTTTACCAATTTTGAGTATGCATATTTAGCTTTTGCAATATTCGGCTGTGTATCGTTTGTACTGGTAATGATTATGCAATTTGTCGGAATGGGCGATGGAGTTGATACCGATGGTTCAGGAGCCGAGTTTGATTCTGGTGATACCGACCTGGGATCTGATACGGATTCCGATGCCAGCTTCAAACTGCTTTCTTTTCAGGGTCTTGTTTCATTTTCGATGATGTTCGGTTTGGTTGGGCTCGCTTCCTCACGCAGTTTGTGGGGCGAAGCAGTTTCGCTGATTTTAGCCACAGCAGCCGGTGTATTTACGGTATTTGTAGTAAAACAAATTTTTAGTTTTGCCAATAAAATGCAGTCAAGTGGAACAATGAATATGGACTCTGTTGTAGGAAAAACAGGCTCTGTCTACACCAGAATACCTGAAAACGGTATAGGCAAAGTTATTGTTACCACAGGACACAGCAGAATAGAACTGAATGCCAAAACAGTAGATGGCAAAGAGTTGGGCACCGGGGAACCTGTTCTGGTAACCAAATTACTTGATAACAGTATCGTACTTGTAGAAAAGCGTTAATTGTATGGATTTTATTGTAGTTAAGGAGAATTAGTATGACAATGATCTGGATTGGAACTATTGTTGCTTTTGCGGTTTTAGTTGTTGGTTTTTTTACCTATCTGGCATCACGCTATCGCAGATGTCCTTCCGATAAAATTCTGGTTGTCTTTGGTAAAGTTGGCGAAGGCAGATCCGCCCAATGTATTCACGGTGGTGGTAAACTGGTCTTGCCGCTGATTCAGGACAGCGCATTTTTAAACCTGACCCCCATGACTATCAACATTCCTTTGCAAAATGCACTCTCACAGCAGAACATCCGTATTGATGTTCCCTCAACCTTTACCGTTGGTATCTCCACCAGGCCGGACATAATGACCGCTGCTGCCGAGCGTCTTTTAGGACTGCATCAGATTGATATCGAGGAAATGGTTAAGGAAATCATTTTCGGTCAGTTAAGGTTGACAGTTGCCTCATTGACCATCGAAGAGATCAATCAGGATCGTGAGCGTTTCCTCGAAGAAATCAGAAAGAACGTTGAGCCCGAACTTAACAAAGTCGGCTTGTACCTGATCAACGTTAACATCACAGATATCACCGATGAATCGGACTACATCGAATCAATCGGTAAAAAAGCTGCTGCCGAAGCCGTCAACAAAGCCATGGTAGACGTTGCCGAAGAAGAAAAAATTGGCCAAATCGGCAGATCCAAAGCCGACCGTCAGCGTGAGATCGAAGTTGCACAGAACGTGGCCCAAAGTGTCAAGGGACAAAAACAGGCAGAAGCCGACAAACGCATCTACGTTGAACAACAAGAGGCCGAAGCTGTAAAAGGTGAAAAACAGGCCGAAGCAACAAGACGTATTTTTGTTGAACAGCAAGAAGCAGAAGCTGTCAAGGGTGAAAAAGAAGCCGAAGCCATCAGACGTATCTACGTGCAGGAAAAAGAGGCTCTGGCTGTAGGTGGTGAGAACGCTGCTAAAGCAGATATAGCCAAAGCAGATGCAACACTTGCCATTGAAAGAGCTGAAGCCAATCGTAAAGGTGAAGTGGCAAAACTGCAGGCAGAAGCAGAGATTCAAAAATCACAATACATCATGGAACAGGAACGACTGCGTGCAGCCGAGATTGTCCAGAAGGAAATCGACAAACAGAAAGTCGAGATTGATGCAGAAGCTGAGGCCGAGAAAACCAGAAGAGAAGCCTCAGGTAGAGCCGATGCTGTTCTTATGCGATACAAGGCAGAAGCAGAGGGAACCCAGGCACTTCTGGATGCTAAAGCCGCAGGTTACAAAGCCTTGGTAAACAGTTGTGACGGTGATGTAAAATCCGCCTCAACCCTGCTGATGATCGAACAGCTTCAGAAAATCGTCAAACTACAAACCGAGGCCATCTCAAATCTTAAAATCGACAAAGTTACAGTCTGGGACTCCGGCAACGGTGAGGGCAATTCTTCAACCGCAGGTTTCGCCTCCAGCCTGATAAAATCCTTACCTCCCTTGCAGGAAGTAGCAAAAATGGCAGGTCTGGAACTACCTGAATATCTGGGTAAAATGCAGGATGACAAACCCACTATAGAGTAGTCAGCCCCTCGACAACAATATTGGTACCTCGCCTGATTTTGGCGAGGTATTTTTTTTGCCAGAATAATCAAACAAAGCTTTCTCCACATATTCCTTGATATTACTAGGAAAACACCTTCCTACGATTATTTCAAATACATGTAAAACACCATTAATCATTAATACCCTTTACTTTTTCCACACTTCTGCTAATAATTTCATGTTGGATTTTTAACATAATTCTAACATCTTCCTAATATTTACAATTTGCAGAAGTATAGGAGTCACGATGAAATTTACTAAATCATTAATCTTGTTGTTTTGTGTAATGCTGGTTGTATCTCTCTCAATTGCCTGTAACGATACAGAAGATGTTTCAGACGGTGATACAGATAACCCAAGCGACGGAGATGAAGAAGCCACCGATGGCGACACAGACGCCACCGAAGACGAACAAAGCCCGGATGGAGATGATGACGCCGAAGAAGAATTCGACAGCACCGATCCGGTAATGGCAGTTACAACAACAGCACACTTAAGACTGGTACCCACCATTGATTCTCACGGCTCGGAGTGTATAGGTTTTGAAGACAACGACTTTTGCCAAAACCCCGGAATGCTGATGCCCGACATTGATATTTTTCTTGACCACGGTCTGGGTGTCTGGACGGTTGAAGAAGGTGAAGCCTTTTCTCTTAATGAAGAGTTGGGCTTTGAAAGAGGTGAAGTGGCAGAAGATCAGCGTCGCTCACTGTTTGTCTGGGCCCATATGAGCGATGTACATATCACAGACGAAGAATCACCCAACCGTATGGCTGCTTTCGATTCAAAAACCATTCCGTCGGCACTGCGCCCCATGGATATGTACTCCGAAGTAGTACTTAACTCTGCCGTAAAAACAATTAATGCCTTCAATGCTTCCAATCCTATTGATGCAGTAGTTGTCTCCGGCGACATGACCGACAACGCACAATTCAATGAGATGGATAACTTCATCAAAATCATGAGTGGCGGTGAAGTCAACCCGGATAGCGGTGATGATGATGACCCGGTTGAAGGCCCGAACAATGACCCGCAGGACATCTTTACTGCACCAGGTCTTGATATGCCCTGGATCATCGGTATGGGAAACCACGACACCCTAATTCTCGGCAACTGGGAAATCAACGAGGAAACGATTACTCAGGGCATTGGTGAGTCCGCGATAACGGGCACTAGAAATGGCGAAACTTATGAGGTGGAAAGTGGTTACATCACCGCAGACGCAGACAGAACACCGATTGACCATGAAGAAATGATTAACATGTTCTTCAATGATGATTCTTTACCCGAGGGACATGGCCTGACACAAGATAACCTCGACAACAATAGAGCCTATTATACCTGGGATCCTTCTGAAGATTCCATTGTACGCTTTATTACACTCGACACAGCTTTCAGACCTCAGGGATTTGAGGGACAGGGCATGGGTTCATCCTATGTATCTCCGGTCATTGATCTTGAGCAATACAACGACTTTTTAATACCTGCATTGGAACAAGCCAAAGCAGACAAGAAGCTGGTCATCATCGTCAATCATCACCCAAGCCAGAAGTTACAGGACGATAACCTGCCTGAACGTTTCATCACCACAGAACAGTTACAAAACACCCTTAAAAGTTACTCCAACGTACTTATTCACTGCGTAGGTCACAGCCACGAAAACACAGCCTGGCCCAGAGTAAAAGATGATGAAGATGGCGGATACTTCGAAGTACAGTCATCTTCCTTAATCGATTGGCCTCAGCAGATGCGTTTCTATGAACTGGTAGACAACGGCAATGACACCTTATCTCTCTTCACCGTAATTGTGGACCATCAAAGCGAATCACAAGACAGCATGTCCGAGTACTCCCGTATGCTGGCCCTGATAGACGTACAAACTCACTGGGGTGAAGGTGGACCAGGTATCTCTATCGAGCGCAACGTGGAAATGGTTTTTGAGGTTCCTGATGGTTTTGCAGATATGGTTGCAAATGCTGAAGGAAGGAAAGTTCAGGCTTTGACCAGCTGGATTGGCGAACATGAATAAAACAACATCAACCTGTTAACAGGCATAATCGAAAGTGGCGAAGTCGACAGGCTTCGCCACTTTTTTTGCTTTATCCTGTCAATTTAGCCAAAAGAACATATTCAATACTATTGCTTCATGCCAGACCCTCATATAAACTGTCAAACAGACAAGGAAAATAAGTTGCAAATGGCAACAATAAGCCAAGGAGGCAAAGATGCTTGCAGAGATATCGGTCACCCCAATTGACAAGACCACAGAGGGATTTTCCCAATATGTATCACAATCTATTGATATCATTCAAAACTCTGGTTTGGACTATGTCTTGACTCCCATGGGAACCATTATTGAAGGAGATGCAGAAAAGGTTTTCGACTTGATCAAAGAAGTCCATATTAACATGGCAAAACAATCCGACAGGGTAAGCACCAGTATTAAAATAGATGATCGCAAGGGTAAAACAGGAGCAATCAGGAGCAAAACAGAGTCGGTTGAAAAAAGCCTGGGGAAAAACATCAACAGAGTTTAACAAGGAAAATCAAGCAAATTGCAATTTTTTTAGAAAAAAAAGATTAATTCCTTGACAGAAACAGACCATGCTGATAATACGTATCACCGTTCTGGGTATGGAGCAATAAGTTTTACGCCCCGAATCGTGGGCCGGTAGCTCAGTTGGTAGAGCAACGGACTTTTAATCCGTTGGTCGAGCGTTCAAGTCGCTCCCGGCTCACCAGTTTTTTTAAAACTCTTTTGATTGCGACCCCATCGTCTAGGGGTTAGGACACCGGCCTTTCACGCCGGCAGCGGGGGTTCAATTCCCCCTGGGGTCGCCAATTGTTATAGCCCAGCGCAACATCTTCAGATGTTCCGCTGGGTTCTTTTATTTTATGCCCATCATCATCTCTGCCATGCTCAAACAACATGATCCGCATGGTACCGGATTTACTATCATTTTCATCTTCTGTCCATTCGATGACCTCAATATACTGATTGAGAATCCGTTTAAGCCTGTCAAAGTCACGTGAAAGAATCAGCTCATCTACGATTCTCGGCACAGAGGCATATTCTTTTGTCACTACGTCCGCTGACAGAATCGCCGACTCGGTCTTGTCCCTCTTCATCAGAAGCATGTCCAGATCACTCTTCAGCTCCTTTTTCGTGCCTTCCAACTCGGCAAGATGGCTCTTCAACGAGTCAAAACCTTCTCCATTCTCCACTGCCGTTATTATCTTCTGGATTTTCTCCTCTACCTCACGCAGGCTTTTCCGTGTAGCTTTGATGTCCTTCTCGATTCCCTTCAAAGTCTTGCTGCGTAGACGGTTTGCCCGCTTGATAATGCGGTTGATTTCGTCCTCGTTTATCACAGCTTCCTTCATACGATCTATTACAAAAGATTCTGCTGACTTGGCTGGAAGGTAGCGCACACCACACTCCTGTTTCTGAGTCTTCGATCTTTTAGTGCATTCATAATAAAAGTACCGATCACCATGCCGACCGGTGGACCAGCGTGGTGTCATGAGCGAACCACAGCGACCACAGCGGATTATTCCCTGCAACAGGAAGGTGTGAGTCTTTGCCTTACGGGTTGCATTGGGAAACTCATTATTGCGGTCCAGGGTGGCTTGTACCTGGTTGAAAAGCTCTTCCTCTATGATGGCTTCATGTTGACCCTCGAAAACATCTCCATCGTACTTGATCTTGCCGATGTACTTTACATTCCGCAGCATACGCAGGACAGCAGGAATATTAAACGGTTTCCCTCCGTGCTTCTTATCGCGCCGTGATATGTATACTGGACTCTTTGCACCTATCTTCATCAGATGGCGATGTGCAGCACAACCAGAACCAAGTTCTGCACATTTTTCAAATGCTGTACGTACAATCTCTGCATGTTCTGGATCTATTAACAAGTGACCTTTCTTCATTGGATCAGGAACATAACCGCAAATACGCCCGCCGTTGGGCAAACCTTTAGTAGCACGATAGCTCATGGTGGCTGCAGTACGCTCACCTGTTTGTTTACGTTCAAGCTGGGCAATGGAGAGGTGCAGGTTCATCTGGAACTCTCCGAAGGCGGTGGTTGTATCGAATTTTTCCTTCAGGCTGACAAACTCAACACCATGTTTATTGAAAAACTCAATCAGGTCGTAGAAGTCACGAATAGAGCGACTGATCCGATCCAGCTTTGTAACGACTACGACACTGATCTTGCCATCTTCTATATCGGCCATAAGTCTTTTTAGCTCAGGGCGATGCAGATCCTTTGCGGAAGCAGCTTCATCTCGATATTTGTCAGCGACCACCCAGGGTTCCTCTGGATTTGCTTGAGTTTCATACTCAACACGCTTTTGCAATAAGTCAAACTGTGCATCAAGGCTACCCTCTTCAACCATTGCTTGTCTGACAGTTGAGACTCTTGCATATAGTCCACATTTTCGTTCCGGCATCATCGTCTCCTTCGCGTTCTCTAATACTTGGATAACCGATAATTATTTAATTGTCAAGTCGATTCCTCCTTAGACAATTCGTCACTGCCTTCCTCTGAAGCTGGTACAATCTCAGCCAGGGCTTTAGCCAACTCATCCAGAAGACGATCACGTCGCTTTGTTTTTGGGACATCAGAATCAGGATGATAGGGGTTTGGTGGTAGTTTGCCCTGTGGGACAACATACCCTTTGATAGTTACATTTTTGAATTTCTTACAAATTACAGACGAGCGAGAGCCACGCTGCGATAAGCGTTTCATAATTTCCTCCGAGCACACCGGTAGTGTCAGGCTATGCGCCGTAACTACAAATTATCGTTGTGCGACTTGCTTGGAGGCTACAAACCAGGTTCTCTGGTGGGTGAGTATCGTCGATCAAACAATCCGATCAAGTAAACCAGCTAGCCATAATTGGCATCTACTGCGAGTCTTGATAATTCTCATTTAAAATGAGACGGATATGATCAGTGGTTCACCTCTTACCAATCACAATTTCGCGGCTTCTATGTCGCTGTGGATGATGCCCTAATGAATAGTTATAGTCAATAATCTTTTAGTCTAAAAGACTAGCAATTTCTTTATGTTACTGGAATAAATAGTATTTTTGCATGAAAAAAGAATTGTTAAGAATGGAGTGATTCCAGTTATATTATGGTATCTGTTTGATTTGTCCATGCAGTGGTAGTTCTGTACCTCAACTTTATCTGGTTTATTGAAGCTGATATATCTTTTATACTGTTAGAGCAAGAAACTTAAGACACCGTTCATTATCATTTTACTTGCTTTTCTCAAGTCCACTTTTAATCTGTTGCTGAATATGAAAGTAACTCTCTTTTTGCATTTTATCGTAAACGGTCTCGTAAAATTTGCTTATTTTCACTGATTTGGCTTCAGTTTTACCTTTGGCTGCTCCGAATGCAGCCGCCATTCTCACTGCCACACGTGGATCAAGGCTTATCTGTTTAATGGCAGCAATTGTCCTGTCAACCTCAAAAGAGTCCTGAACATCAAGTGAGTCGTTAATTACTGCAAAGGCGGAATAGTTTGCAATAATTTCGTTGTCACTTGATATTCCAAGGTAGGCTGTTTCTTTTAAAAAATTAAACTCAACTGGAAATTCTTGCGATTTAATATTCTGCAAGTTGTACAACAACCCTATTGCAGAGATAACATTTTCCATGCTGTCTTTGCCTTTGTTGCCACCTGCCGCCCGATAAATTTTACCAATAACCTCACCTCTCTGCTCGTGCCAGCAATCAGGCACCAGAGTTTTTGCAATCATCGGGATTATTTGTGAATTACTATCTATAAGTTTTAGTAGCCAAATTCTGGCGGATTCAGCCCTTGGAGAGGTAGATTCTGTTTTAATTATTTCAACGCAAAGGTTTAGGAAGGAATATGCCAGATGTGAATTCAACTCGAAATGCTGTAGAATTTTCTCATTGTTTTCAAGCAGTCGTTCCCATGTAAAATCAACAATTTCTTTTACTTTTTCTTCTAATGGTTCTCTTAGATTTTCATTTACGTAAATTGCTTGCAACCCCTCAGTGGCCATTGCAGATGAAAACTCATATTGAAAGTATGGATTGTGATCTCCGGTCTGGTTATTTTCCTCAAATAGTTTTTTCAAAGATGTGAGAATGCTATCATAGATTTCTGGCAGCGTATCTTCAGATTCAGTATCCAGTTTAATTCTATATGCAGAATAATAGGATTGCCAGTTGCTCATATCAGGCTTTAGAGAGAATACATCATCGATAAATTCATGGACTTGTTTTATGAGTTCAGGAGCCAGTGATGATTCCTCGGCTGTTCTTGTAATATCATCAAGGGCGGATATTATCCCCTGTTCACCCCTATGCCCTTTGGTCAAATCACTTACGTTTAAATCTTTGTCAACTTTTAGAACAAACTTGAGCAATCTGTCTGCCCGGGACTTATCTTCATTTATCCAATTCTGCCAGGGAATATATAAGAATGCACTGCAAAAACGTTCTGCTTCCATTGTTTCAGGCTTGAGTTTATTACAATATTCCTCCCATTTGGGAAAGAAAGTCTCGTAATCTTCCAGATGAGAGTACGATTGCCATGCATTGGGTAATCTGAAGGCAAGATAGCGATCATCTTTGAATACATCTTTTGCTTTTTGCAAGAGTTCAAGGATTGGCTTAAGGTCTTTTCTCTCGATAAGATAATCCAGTCCGGAAACTGCTTCAATAGAAGTCCAGAGCCATCTTTTGTTTTTTTCCGGGGTATCAAGTACAAGGTTCACCAGTTTATTATCCTGCTTCGTTCGTTTATCGAGATCATATGGTTCTAGTCTGGAAACAAATTTTTGCAGGAAATTTGATATATCTTTTTTCTCTAATGTCAGTCTATATTCAAGCTCTTCCATAGGATCAAAGGCATTGGCTTTTAAAAGTGGCTGTATGAATTCTTTCTGCTGGTTTGGATGGGAAAAGTTCAGTTCCAGTTCTCTGAAAAGTTTCCAGTAATTTCGTACTGTAGCACCAAAAACTCTTGTTCTGTCACCAAACTGCCTCTCGTTTTTTTCTCGCTCATATTCCTCGGCTGTCATCTTCCATAGTTCCAGCCGTTTTTTTTCAGCGTTTTTCAGCCATCGTTTTACAGTTTTCCTGTTTTGTATTTCCTTAAATAATGTTCTTATTTCTATATCAGATTTTTCATCTCTCGAACTATAACTTTCCTCACCAAATTTCACATAGCCACGTGCTCCTCTAAGTGCAAGCCATTCTCTGAAGGAATCACTCTGTTGTTTTGCGAGAGTCAATGCTTCTTCATAATATTCTTTGTACTCAGGGATTTCGTCATTCAAATATGCCTCATAACCTTTTTTCATGAATTGAAGATATCTGTCATCATGCACGACTGCATCAGGCATTTTATCTTCAAAACCAGCCTTTCTAATATCATCTAAGATAATATCCCTGAGATCTGAAAAGTCCTCGTCCTTTGCTACCAAGAAATATCCTCTGAATAATTCTTCATAATCTATATTTTCGTTTATGTTTTTGTTGATAGCCCGTTCTCTGGTTACCCATGATAAAAGATCTAGAATGGTATATAAAATGCTTTCAGAGCCACTCTGGTCATTTTCGGAAAGTTCCACTTTCTTGTGTTTATACCTGCCAGACATAGCTATTTGGGGTAAATGTTTTCTTGAATGTTTGGCACTGAAATTGAGTGCCAGAGACAACCAGTCGCTGACAGGTTTCAGATTATCATGATTTATTTTCAGTAGTCCATCTACTATTCTGCAAATTTCTGAGTCCTTTTTAAAACGATCAGAAGGAAGTTTTCTAAGTTTTTTCCAGTTTGCAACAGTTCTGGTAGTTATTGAATTATTCCATTCTTCTTCGGTAAATTCAGGTTCAACAACTGCTAGCCACATTTTTTCTGCTTCATCGAAAGTAGATAAATTGTTGATGTAGTTTCTACGATATTTATCAGAAAGAGCATCTCCAAAGTACGAAAGACGCTTTTGAAAACCTGCAATGTTTTCTGAATCGCCGATGAATTTACTGGGCGTGATCTGAAAATCAGGATGATCAGGGTTTATAGCAAAGAATTTTTCAAACCAGTCGGAATAAGTCATGGATTTCGTTAATTTTGCAACCACAATTTTCAGACCAAGTTTTTCCCAGTGGGTTTTTTCCGCAGCATGAGGTTCTTTAAGAAGTATCGCAAGACCTACAGGATTGTATTTACGCATTTCTTTACTCACCTGTCTATATATATGGTGAAAATCAGGGTCAAACAGGCTATAGCCAACAATTAGAACGGGATTCATGGAAAAAAGTTGCCTGATACGAGTGACAATTCGTGGACGTGTAGAGAATATATCTTCATACTGATTCTGGGTAAAAACCCATTTTTTTGGCTGGCATCTGTGACCATGAAAATATATCAGTTGCGTATTGCTTTTTTCAGAATTAAACTCGGAGAGGTCAATGTCATCTATTACCCGCATCCAGCTTTCATTGTTTTTATCAAGCAAAGTGTCAAACTGATTGGTGGTAATCACTGCCTCGACCGGGTATGCTCGTGGGCTTAGTAGCACTAGCAGGTGGTTGCACAGAAACTGTGTTCAGTTCTTGTAATTGCGATGGCGATCTGGATCAGTCGGACGGAGATTTGCTGCAAGGTGACGTTGATATTGAGACAGAGGCCGAGTTGGATGGTGTGGATGGTGATGATGAAAAGGAAATGGCGGAATCGCTGGGAGAGGATGCGGAGTTACACGAAGATGATACTTTTTCTGACGGTGATGTAGAAGTGGAGTCGGACACTGAATCGGAAATTGAAGGTGACATGGAAGCAGATGCCGAAGTAGAAGAGGATGATGGCATGAATCTCGGAATTGCATGGGCGGACATCCCCGGTGGAAGCACATATGTCGGCTGTCAACCGGGTGATGATGAATGCCTGGATCAAGAGTACCCCATGATAGTTGTTCACATTAACGACTTCCAGATGATGACCACCGAAGTAACTCAGGAACAGTACGAACAAATCACCGGTGATACACCATCGCATAATAGAGACTGCCCCATATGCCCGGTTGAAAATGTCACATGGTTTGAGGCCAGAGATTTCTGTTATTACATCGGCGCACGATTGCCTTCTCATACGGAACGTGAATATGCTGCGCGAGCCGGGCGCATGGAGATCTTCATTTGCAATGATGCACCAGATTGTCTGGAAGATCATGCCTGGGGTACCAGAAATTCAGAACAGCGGACACATCCGGTCGGCACCAAACTGCCAAACGACTGGGGTTTGTATGATATGAGTGGCAATGCCCATGAATGGGTTGAGGACTGTTACAGTGAGACATTGGAGGGAACACCCGACGATGGTTCGCCAAGAACCGGCTGTCAGGATGGTATGGGAATGGTATGTGGCGGAAGCCATTATTCTTCAACTGAATACATGAGATTGTCGTATTATGTTGGAAAGCATACCTATACAAATACCATATCTCTCGGTTTTCGTTGCGCAAGAGACATAATAATAAAATAGTACAAATCGTAATTTGTTCCACAAAGCCCGGCTTAACATGAGCCGGGTTTTTCTATTTCTACAACACAACATATACAAACAATCAAACATGAAAGGAGTGTTAAAATGAAACCATACACAGTGTGTTTGCAATGTTAGGTACAATTGTTTCGGTATTTATTGTTTTGCTGCTGGTACTGCTGGCAGGATCTATCTTTGTTGGCTTTAAAACTGTGACCCACCCAGAGTTCGGGCAGTTTTGCGCAGTGATAATACTGTTCATTTGTTTTGTCAGTTTTTGCGGTTGACCTATTAACATGACAAGTTGTCGAGGTTTCGGTGTGTGATGGTTTGTTCTTCAATTGCCAAACTATAAGATCAGGAGCCTGCTCCGGCAATGATGCCGGATGTTGGGAACCTGAAACAGGTCTGGTTATGCATCAGCGTTTTTTACAATGCAAAATACATCACAAATCCGATCAAGCGTTCCTGCCAAACCCTGGTATCTACTGACAGTTCACAGTATTAAGTATAAAGCGGAGCACAAAACAAAAAAAATCTCGCCATATCAAACAACCACCTACCTGCCAAAATAGCCTCAAAATTTTCTGATCCAGCAACAACGAAAGTAAACTCTGTTGGCATTTAGAAATAAAATTGACACCCTGCATAGATAGCCCAGTGCTAGGTTTCTGGGACCCCTACTAAATTCTCCATAGCTCTCCCTGTATACGATACATGCTAGATGTACTAACGGGATCAGGTTGTACAGGGATATAAGCATGCTCTATGCAATATCACTCCGCAATCAGCTAACTGCAGTGTTTTCCGCGCCTGCACTGTGTTGCTCTCCATCATATTTTCATTATATTAACTGTGGTATCACTTTTGTGAGCTTCCAACCCTTAACATCTCAAGGCTTTACACAAACCTTCACCGGATTGCCCGATGTGAGGATGATAAGTGTGGATAGTATGGCGGGGTGACCATAGGCATTTAATAATCGGAGGTGGGCCACCGCTTCCATACCCTTGCCTTCTGGTTCTTGCAATGCCGGGATCTGCTCTCATATTGCTTTGGTCAGTAATTTTTGTTTCATGAGATTGCCTCCTTTTGTAAAAAATGGACAGACTAATGCCTTCCATCCATAGTGGACGAAAGAATAGTGTGTTGCGTTTCGGGGAATATAATTAAGATAGATTGTGTTGTCTTCTTCTATACTTATAACACGGAATTTCTGAGATTTATCTCCGGACTGTCCATTTCTAAATCAAATTTGGTGGTGCATGAAAGGTCCGATTTTCTCACCTGCTTTATAAGAAACATACAAAAGCGCTATGGCCAAGCTATAAATTACACGGTGACATAATCAACTTCGCCTGCTGCATTGATGTTCACATTAGCCAAATCGGTTCCTTGCCGAATCCTTGTTTTTAAATGGTCGTTAAGTTAATAAAGGTAGCAAAAGGTAGCAGTGTGGAAATTTCACCAGATTATGACTAAGAAAAGTAAACAAGCATAAGGATGTTCCATTAAAATAAGGTGGCGGGCATTAACTCCCGCCACCTACTCTGCATATAGTTTGTCAATTAAGAAAATATTCACTTACGGAAGAATGATACTTACATGAGATAAAGCCTGATTTAATTAAATTTTTCCAGAACCGAAATATTTCTGGAGTTCGAGCGGAATCTGTACTTGTCCGTTGGCATTCTGATGGTTTTCAAGAATGGCAATCAACAGACGTCCAAGCGCTAGTCCAGACCCATTTAAGGTATGTACGAAATCGATGATGCCATCTTTTCGACGATAGCGAAGATTCATCCGACGCGCCTGGAAATCTTCACAGTTCGAGCAGGAACTTATCTCTCGGTAGCATCTCTGCCCAGGTAGCCAAACCTCAAGATCGTAGCATTTTGCAGCTGCAAATCCAGTATCTCCTCCACACAGCAGAACTCGTCGGTAAGGCAAGCCAAGTTTTTCCAGAATTCCTTCTGCCTGCGCGGTCATAGCTTCATGCTCTGCATAGGACTCTTCCGGTTTAGCAATGACAACCATTTCGACCTTTTGGAACTGCCTTTGGCGAAGATATCCTTTGACATCTCTGCCTGCAGAACCTGCTTCGGACCTGTAGCAGGAAGAATAGGAACAATATCGTAGAGGCAAAAGCTCCTTGTTGAGAATTTCACCAGCATGCAGGTTCGTTATAGGTACTTCAGCAGTTGGGCTCATGTACATATTTTCACCCTGGATCTTGAAGAGATCTTCCTCGAACTTTGGCAACTGGCCAGTTCCGTAAAGTGCCGTGCTGTTGATAATTGTTGGAGCAAAAACTTCAGTAAATCCTTTCTCTTGGGTGTGATAATCGAGGCAAAAGTTCATCAAGGCTCGTTCAAGTTTAGCCCCCTTGCCGATCAATGCGGCAAACCGGGTTCCGGCCACTTTGACTCCACGTGCGAAATCGAAAATTCCGAGTTTAAGTCCGAGTTCATCATGGGTAAGAGGGTCGAAGTCGAAATGTGGTTTTTCGCCATGGGTG
>Ga0209475_10002675_pt1 | contig 17542 bp, 15 predicted proteins | sample tdDd471_FD_187128 | JGI IMG/M metagenome (GOLD analysis project Ga0209475, IMG submission 187128) | Marine sediment microbial communities from the Atlantic coast under amendment with organic carbon and nitrate - tdDd47.1 (SPAdes)... | ecosystem: Environmental > Aquatic > Marine > Coastal >... | reverse complement strand
TGTTTCTCGCAGTTATCGGCGCATTTTGTGAGTTTTCCGCGATTAACAATCTGGGCGAAGTTGGTTTAGTACTATTGATGTTCGTCGTTGTGGTCGTGCTGATTCACGGGATTGTCACCATAGTCCTCGGAAAGCTTCTGGTCGATGATTGGCAAATGGTCGCCATTGCATCACAAGCGAATGTCGGCGGCGGTACAACGGCGATGGCATTGGCAGAAACTTTTGGCCGAAGAGAATTGATAGTACCAGCAATTTTAATTGGTACTATCGGAAATGCGGCAGGCACCTATATTGGGTTTATGGTGGTCGGGTTGTTGTCGTGACTATTGCCTGGCGCCGGACTACTTTTTATCAAAATTATACTCGTAGATAGCTTTTGATGAGATTTTTAAGATCGCTGCTTTTCCGCCCACAATTCCGTTAATTTTCCAGACGCCTTTCATTAGAGAGGGATTTTCGATAGTCAGTTCATAGGTAACCTTATGATCTCGCCCGCCGGTACCATCGTATTGCTTGGTAAAAAGGACCGATTGCCCTGAAATAAAACCGGTAATATTTGAATAAAAGGCGATTTCATTCGATTCGGTGCCAGTGACGCTTTCAATGACTTTGCCTTTTAATAAGTCCCCATCTTGTTTAAAAACGATGGAGAATGGTTCAGTGTTTCCAAATTCGGTATCATTATATGAAAATACCCCAACCCAGAGTCCGTTGAAACTGTTGGCGGTGGCATGTAGCGTGTTGAAGGCAATAAAAAATAGTACGAGTTTGATTGCTAATTTCATTGTTCTTTTTCTTTTGGTAACGGAGAGAATATAAAATACCGATAAAGCCGGCCAGACGCAATATCTATTGGCTCTTTGATAGCCGTACAAATAAAAATAAATTGGAGAAGCTACAATCAATAATCTAGCGCCGCAACAGGCGATACATTCCAAGTTTCGACTATATCTGAGAGCGTTTATCAGCTTGTTTAAAAAAATCAATCTGACGCATACGCATTTTGATCGCATCATCGAAGCCAAAAATATCAGTGTATCCGAGCGTCATTTACAGCAATATATTCAACTTTGTGAGTTATCAGAATCGGAAAATTTACCGATTACCTATCCTCATCTGCTTACATTCAACGCTTTGATGACACTTATTACGGACAAGAACTTTCCTGTCCCCGTGATTGGACTGGTTCACACGCGCAATAGGATCGCGCAAAGTCGACCGATTCCTGCAACGAGCCAAGTAACGGTTTGTTGTTTCCTCGAACAGGTCAATAAGGTTAAAAAAGGATTAGAATGCAGGATAGTTACAAAGGTTATAGTCGCGGATGAAATTTATTGGCAGAGTCGCAGTGACTATCTTTATCGCTGTGATATTCCAAGTGATGAAATCAATGGTGAATCACAGAAATTGCCGCAAAACGACCAACTCGGCTGGGCGAAAGAAACCTGGGCAATCGCAAATAATATCGGTCGCCGATTTGCGTCAATCTCAGGTGACTACAACCCGATTCACCTCAGCACTTTTTCGGCAAAACTATTCGGATTTAAACGTGCAATCGCACATGGTATGTGGACTAAGGCTGTGGCCTTGGGGCAGCTGAACATCGCATCTGATGACATAAAATCTGTCACGGTAGAATTTAAGCAACCCATATATCTACCTGCCAAGGTGAACACGCTAAGTGCCGATCTCGCCCAAGGTAAATGGTTTAAGGTTGAAGCCTGCGACGGTGAGATCTTACATCTGGTCGGCGAAGTTTCGCTTAATTCTGCGCTATCCTGATATACACACGTCTATTTTTTGCTCGACCGCTTGCGGTTCGATTGGTTGCGGCAGGAGAGTTTTCGCCAAAAGCTTGAGTCTTAAATCGCTCGTCAGAAACGCCGTCTAACTGAAGGATATTTTTGACAGAATCAATGCGACGTTGCGATAACTTCTGATTGTACGCACGCGAACCTTTACTATCGGTATAACCGCGGATTAACACGACTTCAACAGACGGGTCATATTTTACGTATTGCGCCAGGGCTGTCAGTCTATTTTTATAAGCGCCGCGAATTGAAGCCTTGTCAAAATCAAAATAAAGCGTCATTTTTGACAGCTGGTCAATTTTGTAAGGAACCAGGTTGGCCAGACAGTCGAGAAATTTACCATATTCTTTTTTAAAACCGACAGCAGAAAGTGCCACGGACACCTGGTCTTCGACACTATTAAAGTCTTGATAAAAGAAGGTCGGAAAGCGGCCGATTTCAAGTTCATTGAGCAATCGCCAGGTTGCCGTTTCCTCACTCGTGATAATATGTTTTCCGTTTTTAATATCTGCCTGACCCAGCTCTCGACTGGCTTGTAGTGGATGCCAAGACGGAGAGAGCGCGCGAACGTCTGCGACTTTGTCGGCTGAAATCTTATGTCGTTTATATCCCAGTTTAAAACCAAGTTTCTCCTGACTACCGGCAATTTTATGAAACTCTGCTTTGCCGTACAAAGGGATCGAGTGACTCAGGTTACACGTTAATGGATTGCCGTTAAATTGCCAGTCAGACTCTTCCATAGGCGCTTCGAATACCTTGTAACTTGCCGCACAAGTCAGGCTCGCGAGTGTTATCGCTGCCGAAATAGTCAGTTTTATAAGCTTTGGGGCCATTTTGCACCTGTAAATTGTTATTCCTTTGTGGCGCTAAATCGCGCGCAATAATCCGAATAACAGCTTGAATAAACGGTTTTTCTTACCAGTTTATCGGCGCTGAAAAAGTCGACTTAAATTTAATTGTTCATATTTCATAAGATTCTTAGTCAGCTAATTCGGCATGTGTTAAGTTAAACACTGGTTTCATCAACTAGTTATAACCCTTTGAAATATTTACCAATTTGTATCGATGTTCAGGATAAATCGTGCCTGGTTGTCGGTGGTGGAAGCACTGCCGTAAGAAAAGCAACGCGGTTGTTGAGCGCAGGGGCTAGGGTCACTGTGGTTTGCCCTGAAGTTTCACCTGAAATTGAACAAATGGCGGGTCGAGACGAGATAACGCTCATTCAATCACTATACTCGAGTGATTATTTGGAAGGAAAAACGCTCGTGGTCGCGGCGACCAATGATCAGGTGATTAATCAAAAAGTTTCTAGCGAAGCCAAAAAGCGAGGTTTACTGGTTAATGTCGTCGACTCGCCAGCGCTTTGTAATTTTATTGTACCGTCCATTGTTGATCGTTCGCCGCTGACCATCGCCATTTCCAGTAGTGGCAGCGCGCCGGTTTTTGCGCGCATGTTACGCGAAAAACTCGAATGGCTGGTGCCTAAAGAAACGGGTTCGATTTTACAAACGGCCGGAGAAGAAAGAGCAAACGTCGCCCAAAGCATTGCTGAGATGTTAGAGCGCCGTCAATTTTGGGAAAATTACTTCGAGCAATTGCTCGACTGGTCACCAGCGAAAAATATCGCCGATTCTGCTCGAATGACAATTGATACCAACCTGCCATCACCAAAGGAATTACTAAAAAGCTCACCGAAAAAAGTCGCCATTATTTCTTTGGTTGATCTCGGTAATGGTGACGTCGATTATTTACCTATAAAAACCGTCAAGCGACTACAAAAAGCCGACGAGGTTATTTTCAATTCGTCAGTGCCTGAATCTGTTACCGATTTAATCCGCCGCGATGCAGAAATGCAATCAGTTAAACTCGCACCAGAAGAGAGCATTCTGAAAAGGACCACAATGGAGACATTGGTTGATAAAGTTTCAGCCGGAAAATCCATTTGCTTGCTTAATCCCGGACATTATTTTGAAACGTTGGATTTGGAACAACTGGCATCAACATTTGATCAGACCGTTGTGAAACTAGAGCTTATTAAAGCGTTGCGAGTTTAACTACCAGCCCAACCACAGTGACTGCTAATAGTCCGCTCAGTGTTTGCCAAAACTTCACTGGATCCCGCTGAATTAATGGCCGGCTCAAATAGGTTTTTTCTGCCTGTATATTTGGACGAGTGATTTCGGTAATAAATTGCGAGTAAGCCTCATAGCGATGATCCGGATCGGGCTCGACTGCTTTCTGCAGTGCCAGGTCCAGCCAAAAAGGTAAATCGGCACGAACATCGCGAGCACTTTGGTATCGCCATTTATAACTCGCATGATTTTTCAGACGGGATTTGGTTGGCGCGGAATAGGGGAATTTACCCGTTAACATTTCGTAAGCGATAATACCGAGCGCGAACAGATCACTTTGGTGGGTGTACACCAGGCTAGTTAAAGTTTCCGGGGCAACATAGTTAAGCGTACCTAATGGCACCGATTCGCTGATATTGTTGATATTCTCCTCAAGCGCAGCAATCGACACGGCGCCGAAGTCGATTAACTTCACCTGGCCGTCGGTGGTGATCATCAAATTCTCAGGCTTTAAGTCGCGGTGAATAATTTCCAGACGTTTGAGTAAGCGTAATGCCGAAGCGATTTGCGTAATGATTTTACGCACCTGATCAAGTTTTGGATTGGGGTGGTCAAGCATCCATTGGCGCAAAGTCTGTCCTTCGATATATTCACACAGGTGATATAAAAATGGGCTATCTGGACTAGCCGAATAGATGCGCATAATCTTAGCGTCAATGACTTGAGTACCAACCCAGGCTTCACGAATAAAACCCTGCAGGTAAATTTCATCGTCTTCAAAATTTTGTGACGGTGCTTTTAACGCGTAGGTTTTATCGCTCTTTTGGCTTTTCACCAGATACAGATGAGAACGCGCTGTTGCGTGTAACACTTTTAAAACCTGATAACGGTCAATAATCTGTCCTGCGCTTAGCGCGGGCGGAATTTTTTTGGCGAATAGCTGGTGTTGTAGTTCCGTTAATTGGGGCAAAGGAACCTCGTTGATTTTGACGACCAGGCAAGTGAGATTATCCAGGCTCCCGTTTTGTGCCGCGAGTAACGCTGTTTTTTTACTCAGCTTAGCCAAATCCGTTTTTTGATTTATCCAATCAATCAGCACTTGAAAATTGATATGCTCGTGTACACCATCAGTCGTCAAAACAAAAATGTCATTGGTTTGAATTGATACGGTTTTAAAATCTACTTTTAACTGATTATCGGCGCCCATAGCTCGCGTCAACAGGCGAGTATTATTAGCCAGTTTTTGGTTGTGCGCTTGAGTCAGCACGGCAACCTGACCATCGCGTATTCTTAGGATCTGGCTATCCCCTACATGAAAAATATGCGCTGTATTTGATTTAAAAATAACGCCGCTAGTGGTTGTCAACCATTGCTGAGACTGGTTAGCGTTTAAAGGCTGATTCGACTTCTCGGCGCCAAAGAAAAGGAAATTATTAATTTGCGTCAGTATCTGCGCTATCGCATGTTGAGTCGACCAGCTGGCGGGACAGGATGAATACTGCTCGACAAATTGTTGCGCGCAATACTGACTCGCTTTTGCTGGCGCAACTGAATGGGAAACGCCATCGGCTACAAGCGTTACGATTCCTTTAGTCAACGCGGTACTTGTTTTGGGTGACAGGGTCGAAAAAGCGTCTTCATTTTTTAATTTTGCGCCGGCAGAACTAAAAGCGCCGACAGTCAATTTAAGACTGCCGGCGGTCAGTTGTCTGAGAGAATGAGTCTGATTGATTGTATCAGTACTCGCTGAATTAACTGACACCAATTAATTCCACCGTACCATCTTCATTGATCTCACTAATTGTCCCTTCAGGTTCTTTGAGGAAAATCAGGCAGAGTAGACTAATAGCCGCAGTGAGACCAATGATGGTAAAAAACATTTGATAACTGACAAAGGATAAAATGGTCAAGTAACAGACTGCGCCGACGTTGCCGTAAGCACCGGTCATACCTGCTATCTGGCCAGTCAGACGGCGCTTAATTAATGGTACGGTGGCAAATACTGCACCTTCTCCGGCTTGAACAAAAAAGGAACACAGCATAGCGACGCCAACGGCAATTGCTAATGGCCAGTGTTGATTGATAGACGCCATCATAAAATAGCCGATTGCTAATCCGGCCGTAAGGACAAGTAAGCTTCGTTTACGGCCAAAATGATCGCTGATCCAACCGCCACCGGGGCGTGACACTAAATTCATAAACGCATAGCTAGATGCCAGCAGACCAGCGCTAACCATATCCAGTCCAAAGGTTTCTGAAAAAAACAAAGGTAACATGGAGACAACGGCCAGTTCTGAACCAAAAGTGGCAAAGTAGAGGAGGTTAAGTATCGCGACCTGTTTAAACTGGTATCGATGGATTGCTGCTACCGGAGTAGTAAATACCGATTTGTTGACACGATAACACTGATAAACTTCAAAACAATAGAGAAGCCCCAGTAAGCCATAAATTAGAGTCGCTGTTGTCGGTGATAATAACGCACTGGCGGAACTGCTCAGTTTCCAGACGAGCAGTGCGAGCACCAGATACATAGGAATTTTCATTAGTAACAGAAAGAAAAAGTCTCCACTACTGGTGACTTCCATTGCACCGACGGCTTTGGGTTTGTAGTAGGTTGAGCCTTTCGGCGTATCGCTAATCGTTAAGTAAAATACGATGCTATAAAGCCCACAAATCACGCCTGTGATACCGATGGCGTATCGCCAACCATCATCGCCGCCAAATAATAGGGCGATAGTGGGTAGACTCATTGCTGCGGCAGCGGAACCAAAATTTCCCCAGCCGCCATATACACCTTCTGCAAGGCCAAGTTCATTGGCTGGAAACCATTCACTCACCAATCGAATGCCAATCACGAATCCGGCGCCAATAAAGCCGAGTAAAAAACGGGCAAGCGCTGCTTGCTGATAATTTTCTGCCAGAGCGAACATGATACAGGGGACACTGCAGATCAGTAGCAACAGGCTATAGGTCAAGCGTGGACCAAAGTGGTCGGTCAACATCCCGATTAAAACGCGGGCAGGGATCGCTAGCGCGACGTTCAGAATTAATAAGGTTTTTATTTCCGCTTGCGACAGGCCAAGAGAAACCGAGATAGCACCGAGTAAAGGTGCATGATTAAACCAGACCACAAAAGTGATAAAAAACGCCACCCAACTTAAGTGAAGAATTTTCATCTTGCCGGCAAAACGGCCAAAATTTAAACCTGCTGTGTCGCTCATACCTGTGCCTCCTGATTCGGTGATAATACCTGGACCGTATTGTTTTTAATTCGCGTTTGGTAAGTCGGAACCTGAATGTGTTGATCTTGTAAGCACACGCCACTTTGCAAACAGAAGTGCTGTTTATACAAAGGCGACGCGACAACGCGCTTTCCTTCAACTTCGGCAATGATGCCGCGAGCGAGCACATTGGCATCGGCGATTGGGTCGTAGTTGTCTAGTGAGCGCAATTCGTTTTCTGGATGAAGATAAAAAATCGCGACTTGTTGATCGGCAACTTTGGCACAAACACCCGTATTGGGTGTTATATCGTCCAGGCTGCAAATGTCGACCCAGTGATGGATATTGGTTTTCGTCATAGTTATGCCTCCTCTGTTGCGCGTTGTTTTTCTTCGATTCGTGCGGGTCTGATCTGCTCTCGCTCGGTAACAAAAATCACCTGAGAGTCTGTTTCTTTGCTGTTGATAAAATGAGAAAAGCGTTTGAGTTTCTGTGGATCTTTTAGCGTCGATTGCCATTCGCATTGGTAACTGTCAATTAAGTTTGCCATTTGCGCTTCCATATCGGAGTTAATACCCAATTTATTGTCGATGACCACTTCGCGTAAGTAGTCGAGTCCTCCAGTGAGGTTTTCGAGCCAGACAGAAGTTCGTTGCAACCGTTCAGCAGTACGAATATAAAAAATCATGATGCGATCGATATATTGGATGAGCGTTTGGTCATCCAAATCGGATGCAAACAAGTCTGCGTGACGTGGACGCATACCACCGTTGCCACCGACATAAAGATTCCACCCCTTCTCCGTAGCAATAACACCAAAATCTTTGCTTTGTGCTTCGGCACATTCGCGCGCGCAACCGGAAACCGCCATTTTGATTTTATGGGGCGAGCGAATACCGCGATAACGTTTTTCTAAATCGATTGCCATGGTCGTACTGTCCTGAACGCCGAATCGACACCAGGTGGAACCAACACAGGATTTAACCGTCCTTAATGCTTTGCCGTAAGCGTGGCCCGTTTCAAAGCCGGCGTCGACTAATCGCTGCCAGATCATTGGTAATTCATTAAGCTGCGCGCCAAATAAATCTATGCGCTGGCCACCGGTTATTTTTGTGTAAAGATTAAAGTCTTTGGCGACCTGTCCAATGACGATTAATTTATCCGGGGTGATTTCACCACCGGGCACCCGGGGAACGACTGAATAGGTACCATCTTTTTGCATATTCGCTAAAAAGGCATCGTTGGTATCTTGGAGGCTGACGTGTTGAGGATTTAATACCGGCTCATTCCACAAGGAGGCAAGAATAGAGGCGACAGCTGGTTTGCAAATATCGCAGCCAAGCCTGCTGCCACATTGTGCCAGTACCGAGTCAAAAGTTCGCAGTTTTTTGACTTTAATAATGTCAAACAGCTCTGAACGATTATAAGGAAAATGGGGGCAGATTGACTTGTCCACACTGATGCCCATTTTTGACAGTTCGTTATCAAGGAGTTGGCCGACTAATTGTGTGCATCCTCCACAACCGGTACCGGCGTTGCATTCGCTTTTGAGTGCTGAGACGTCGCGCGTTCCTTTGTAAATACAAGTGATAATGCTGCCTTTAGAAACGTCGTTGCAACTACATATTTGCGCCGAGTCTGGTAAATTCTCCAGACTGCTTGCGGCGCTTGCCGAATCATTGCCTTCTTCAAAAGGAAATAAGAGTTGCTCTGGCGCTTCCGGTAAAGTCATTTTGTTGAGATAGAGCTGCAACCAGTTGCCATAGTCATCGGTATTACCAACTAGGACCGCGCCGACTAATCGTTTTCGATCGGGCGAGAGAACAATTTTTTTATAAATTTCGGCAAATTCATCGCGGAAGCTATAACTAACTAAATTGTCATCGGCACCGTGAGCGTCACCGATACTCGCGACATCAACCCCGAGTAATTTTAATTTGGTGCTCATATCGGCGCCGGTAAAAGTTTGCGACGTTTTTTTCGGGTCAATCAAGGATAAGGATCTTAAACAATGATCGGCCGCAACTTTAGCCATTTTGTAACCCGGCGCGACCAGGCCATAAATTTTTTGCTGCCATAAGGCGCATTCGCCAATCGCGTAAACGTTGAGATCGGAGGTTTGACACAATTCATTGATAACGATTCCGCCGCGTGGGCCGATGTCCAGGTGCGCGTCTCTGGCTAGTTCGTCTTGCGGACGGATGCCCGCGGAAAAAACGATCGTATCAGTTTCTAGCCAACTCCCATCGGCAAATTCGAGGCGATAGCGCGCGTCTGTTCCATTGATGATGCGTTGGGTATTTTTTTCGGTATGAACGCTCACGCCTAATTTTTCGATCTTTTGACGCAGTAATTTACCGCCGTTTTTATCGAGTTGTACGGGCATAAGCTGCGGTGCAAACTCGACTACATGAGTATCGAGAGAAAGCTGCTTTAGTGCGTTGGCGGCTTCGAGCCCGAGTAACCCACCACCAACGACGACCCCTGACTTTGATTGACGCGCTGACGCTTGGATCGCGTCGAGGTCATCCAAGGTTCGATAAACGTGGATATGAGGTTGCTCACGTCCAGGAATGGGCGGAACAAATGGCGTCGACCCGGTTGCGATAATGAGTTTGTCGTAACCGACCACATTGCCGCTTTGCGTCTTGACTTGCTTTGCACTTCTGTCGATAGCGACGACTTTGTCGTTGAGGTAAAAGTTAACTCCTAAATTGCGGTAGCTATCTTCATTGGTCAACGCGAGATCCTCCGCCGACTGTCCGGCAAAATAGCCACTCAGTTGTACGCGGTCATATGCGAGTCTAGGTTCCTCGCTAAAAGTAATAATTTCAACCTGGTCGGTTTGCTCAGACAGGGTTTCGATAAATTTGTGACCCACCATACCGTTACCGATCACTACGACTCGATAGTTTTGCATCACTTTGCTCCTTAAGCCGTTAATCGATCTTGTTCGAATTCTTTCGCCAGATTAAACCACTGTAACTGTGTGCTTAATGACACCACTTCTCCCACAACAATTAATGTGGGCGATTCAAGTTGATTGCTTTTAGCGCTTTGATGCAGTGATTTTAACGTCGTGACAACCACTGTCTGGTCCGCCTGACTCCCTTTTTCGATCAGGGCACAAGGTGTATCAGCGGACAATCCATGATTGATTAAATGAGTGGAAATATTCCTGGTCTGACTCAGACCCATGTAAAAAACCAGGGTGTGGTCGAGTTTGGCTAACGCTGACCAGTTGATCGTTAAATCTTTTTCTGCATGGCCCGTTACCAGCGTGCAACCTTGCGATACGCCTCGATGGGTGAGGGGGATGCCTGCGTAGCCGCTGCAGCCGGAAGCTGCGGTAATCCCCGGTACAATCTCCGCTTCAACGCCCGCTTGATGGAGCGCTATCATTTCTTCACTACCGCGGCCAAACACAAAAGGGTCACCACCTTTGAGTCGGCAAACGGATTGTCCTTTGCGGACTAACTGGATCATTAACTGGTTCAAGTGTTGCTGTGGCACACTGTGACAATTTTTACGTTTGCCGACAAATATTTTTTTGCTACCGGCAGGAAATAACGATCGAATTTCTTTACTGACCAGATTGTCATAGAGAATCACCTCGCTGCTCTGAATAACGCGCAGTGCTTTTATCGTAAGAAGATCGCTGGCGCCGGGGCCGGCGCCGACCAGATAGGCTTTTGCCTTTTTGTTGGCGTTTTTAGTGGGTTGAGCAATTTGCTTCATGGTCCTGCTTTTAAAAAATAATGAGTGTAGTTCTCAAAGAGCAAGTTGAATGCCAAACCCAATTAATACTAAATGCTGACTGGTTATAAGCATTAAATACAAAGAGTTACTTGCGATAATATTATGAGCAAGGCTAACGAAATTGTTGCAACAGAATTTTTTGATCGCACTTTCAAGGTGCAGTTAAATATTCGCGTTGCAATTTTGTGCACTGGCTTGGTGCAGCTTAGAAAGTCGATGAAAGAAAAAATATTCTTTCGGGAGGCCTCACCAGCATGCCGATAAAGCTTAAAAGCAATTGATATCAGAACTGCTCAACAAGTGGCGCGCTTGTTGCTTTGATAATTCTCAAACGTGATCAATCGGATAAGCTTTTGTCAAAGCCAAGCAAAGTAGTGCGCACAACGTGTCCTTATTGTGGGGTAGGTTGTGGTGTCAAAGTAACCACAACCGAACAAGGCAGTTATGCTGTCTCTGGTGACCCTTTACATCCTGCCAATTTTGGGCGCTTGTGTACCAAAGGGCGCGCTCTAGGTGATACGCTTGATTCGTCGATGCGATTGGGCTTTGCGCAAATCAATGGCGAACCTGTCCGATGGAATAAAGCAACGGCTTATGTAGCGAATCGCTTTCAGAAAATTATAAAACAGCATGGCCCAGATGCCATTGCTTTTTATGTGTCAGGACAATTGCTAACCGAAGACTATTATGTCGCTAACAAATTAATCAAGGGATTTATTGGTAGTAATAATATCGATACGAACTCTCGTTTATGTATGTCATCACCCGCTGTCGCTCAAAAAAAAGCATTTGGTAGTGACACGGTACCGGTCAGCTATTGTGATCTTGAAAAATCTGACTTAGTGGTTTTGGTTGGTTCCAACCTGGCATGGTGCCACCCGGTTTTATTCCAGCGACTCAACGCCGCAAAAGCTGAGCGACCCGATTTAAAAATTATCGTTATTGATCCGAGAGTAACCGCCACTAGTCGACTCGCGGATTATCATTTAGCCATAAAAAGCGGGACTGATCTGGCGCTATTTAATGGCTTGCTTTGTTATCTGGTCGATCAAGGTTTGGTGGATAAAAAATATTTCAGTCCGCAAAATTGTCAGCAAACCATCGCAGCGGCTCGTTCGGATTTTCAGTCAGTTGAAGCTTTAGCGAAATTGATTGCTATCGATAAAAATGAACTATTATCTTTTTTCCAATTGTTCGCCACTAACGAAAAAGTAGTCTCCGTTTTTTCCCAAGGCATCAACCAGTCAACCATGGGGTGCGACCAGGCGAGTGCTATCATTAATTGCCATTTAATCACTAACCGAATCGGACGGCCCGGTATGGGACCGCTGGCTATAACCGGTCAACCTAATGCCATGGGCGGTAGAGAAGTAGGCGGAATGGCAACCTCACTTGCGGCCCATTTAGCCATTGAAGATAGTGGTGCCCGTCAACTTGTCGGAGATTTCTGGCAAAGCGACAAATTGAATAGTCAGCCTGGAAAAACTGCCGGGGAAATTTTTGATGCCATTGATGCTGGAAAAATAAAAGCCGTCTGGATCATGGCAACCAACCCCTTAGCCACTATGCCGAACGTCAATAAAATTAAAGCGGCGCTTAACCGTTGTCCGCTCGTAGTGGTCAGCGAGTCTTTTGCAACTAGTGACACGCTGGAATACGCTGACGTTATTTTTCCGGCCGCGCCCTGGGGTGAAAAATCCGGTACAGTAACCAATGGTGAACGACGCATTTCAAGGCAGCGAGCATTTATGCCCGCTTTTCAACAATCGCAGCGCGACTGGTGGATTATCTGTCAGGTCGCCAGAGCCATGGGTTTTGGCAAAGCCTTTGGTTATCAGCATGAATCAGAAATATTTGCCGAATACGCTGCATTAACCGAAAAAGCCTTTGAATCTACGGGAAGTTTTTCATTGGCGGCGCTGACTAAAATCGACCGTAAAAGATATGATTCTTTAATGCCTTTTCAATGGCCGCAACATCAGCCAGAGCAATTGTCATTTGGGGATGTCCGGGTTTTTGCCAATGGCAAATTTCACACTGACAACGGACGGCCGAATATGGTGCCAGTGTCTTTTCAATCGCGCCAGAAGTCGATGAGCAATGGTGCTCAATGGTTAAATTCATCATCGTCTTCGCTCAGCGCGCAAAGCGGTCATGGGTTATTGACCTTAAATTCCGGTCGTAGTCGGGACCATTGGCACACTATGACCCGGACGCAAATCGCCGAGCGTTTAAATCTGCATACGGCGGAACCCTTCGTCTGGATAAACCCCGATGATGCCAGGCAATTTGCGCTTCGGAATAATGAATTCGTGCAACTAAAAAATGACTTTGGAGAATCGCTCCGGAAAATCAAGCTGTCTTACCAGGTAAAGCGGGGAGAGCTTTTTTCGCCAATGCACTGGAGCTTATCCAATCATAGCGGTGGCAGCCTCAACCAGTTGGTGGGTGATGACTGTGACCCGGAATCGAAGCAACCGGCGTTTAAACAGGCGCTAGTTGCCGCTAATCCAATTGAACTGCCTGGTCAGGCAATGTTTTTGACGCGACATTTTATTTCCAGCATGCCAACAAAATATTGGGCTAGACAAAAGGTCCCCCAGGGATATTTGTTTTATCTTGCCGATACCTTGCCCGTTGAAAATTTATTTAATCGGCTGACGGTCCTGTTGCAACAAAACAATTCGAGCGAAACACAAATGCATCACTTTATGAGTGACGAAAATAATGAGCGACACTTGTCATTAATAGCGACCGAAAAAACGCGATTGGTTGGATTCTTAACTGCCTGCGCTAGCCATATAAAGCTGGATTCGAGTTGGCTGACGCAAGCGCTGACAGAGGCAACAGTGAGTCATGCCAGCGCAGCTACCTTTACGTTGCGGCCTTCTCAGAATCAAAATGGTGGGAGTCCATTATGCTTGTGCGTCAATGTGAATAGAGAACAAATAAGACAAGCCGCGGCTCAAACGAATGAGCTGCAACAAATCTGTGAATTGACTGGCGCGGGCAAGGCGTGCGGAAGCTGTTTAGGTGACCTGGCGCTTGAAATTGCAACCTGACGCCCTATCTGATCGCGAGTTAACCAGACAGGATTTTGACTAAATCGACCCTGTTGGCGGTTTGAGTATGTTCTAATCGATATTCCGGTGGTAGAATCGTCGGCTACTTTATAGCAAACTGGCTCCTTTTTTTGGGGGGTGGTTTTAAGGGCAAGATACATAATGACCATGATGAGCCGGCGGTTTAGAGGCTTTTATCCTGTTGTAGTCGATATTGAGACGGCCGGCTTTAATGCTGGCACAGACGCGTTACTAGAGATCGCAGCAGTGACGCTTACATTTGATGATCAAGGTTACTTGAAACCGGATAATCACTGGCATTTCCATGTTGCACCGTTTGAAGGAGCTAATATTGAGCAGGCCTCGATCGAGTTTAACGGTATAGATCCATACAATCCATTGCGTGGCGCGATTTCTGAAAAGGAGTCATTCAGCCAATTGTTTAATGGCATCAGAAATGAACAAAAGGCCGCCGAGTGTCAGCGAAGCGTCCTGGTTGGCCATAACCCAGGCTTTGATATGGCTTTTTTGATGGCCGCGGCCAATCGCATCAAAGCTAAGCGCAATCCTTTTCATCCTTTTACTACTTTTGATACTGCGACTTTGTCTGGGCTCGCCCTTGGACAAACGGTATTGGCTAAAGCCTGTGAAGCGGCGAAAATATCTTTTGATAATGAGCAGGCCCATTCGGCACTTTACGACACGGAAAAGACCGCAGAATTATTTTGTTTTATCGTGAATCGATGGAAGAAACTCGGTGGTTGGCCGCTCGGTGATTAGCGCACTTTAAAAAAAAAGTTAAAGACTCACAATGAGTGAGTCATCAGCTTGGCATTAATAAAACCAGCAAAAGAAAAATAATGCCTGGCGGTTAAGCCGAGATAGAGTTGTTGTTAAACCTGACAGTCGCGCGATTTCCGCTGGCATTATAAATATTGTTGTCAGGGTCAAATCCTTTGATCAGATTGAAAGTCCGCCTGGTGGAAATATTGAGCAGATTAACCAATCTTGAATTGACTTCATTTTTTAGACGGCATTTTTTTACCAATTCGATCAATTCACACCAGGTTGTATTCAAATCTGAATGTGATTCACAAAAATTTTGGAGTGACGAAAGGGTATTCAGTTGCACCCCTGTATGATCTACCATTGGCGGAATATCGTGGCGGGTAATTTTACCAATCGCGCGATCCTTTTCTCGCACGATTAACTCGAGCCGTTCAAAGTCGCGTTTTTCCAGCGCCAATTGCTCGCTGTTTAAAATATCATGAAGTTGTTGATAATCTTGTAGCCACGCATTGATAAGCGTTTGACAAACTTGTGTATTTTTCATCCTGATTTCCTACCTGTATTAAATCTTTCATTGAGCTTGAGTGATTAAATCTTATTCAGAAACTAATAATAATAAGACGATTCGAAATCCAACATCTTGTTCGCGACGCGTTCGTATTCGATTTCGTAGTCATCTTTGTCTAACTTGTCTTTAACCGGTGACACTCTATCGGGATCAACCACAGGCGCCGCCTTCATCTGTTGAATCAAGTGACCTATTTTTGAGGCTTGGCCTGTCAGACTTACAGAATCATCACTATCTGCTGCGGCGCTATCTGCTGCAGCGGATGAAGATTGCTTTTTCGTCTTTTCAGACTTACCTAAACTGGTTTTGGTGTGTCCCGGCACCAAACTTTTAATATCCATGACCATAAATTAATTCGATCCTGCTATTTTGACAATTAACTGGTTTTTACCGGTAACAGTTGCGCCAAATACTTTTTTTGACTGGAGATTTCTCACCTGAATTCTTTCGCCCAATACGGCGTCGTTTAACGCGATACCGGCGACATCGATACTCAAAAATTCATTTTTGGCAGAAACCGTTACCTGGTCTCCTCTGCATACTAGACAAACACTGTCCTGATAAATAACCGCCCCATCGCGCATAAATCGCTTAGGACTTGCATTGAGTAATTGTTGTAAATCAGTTAACGGCGCTTTCCTTCGATTAGTCACCGCGACCTGTTGTTTTACAATATCGTTGCGACCAATAATCTCTCCTGAGGTGATATTTCGATTTAACACCCAGACTTCCTGGTACTCAACAATATTCGCTGAAACAAAAATCTTCCAGCCAATAGGGGCTCTGCAACGAATACCCACATTGGTTTTCCCGGTTGTCCTGCTACTCTGCGGTAGGAAAATCTCAAGCTCATGAGAACATTTCGCAAGACGCAACCGAGGGTCAATCTGGCCGATTGTTATTTCAGTATTAGTCTTATCGGCAGAATCTTGCTTTTCTGCAAGGAATTTTTTTGCCGCTAGGCGAATTTCTTCCGTAGACTCGATTTCACGGGCTTGAACAGGGGGGGAAATCACGAGAATTGCGGCAATAAAAAAGAAAATCGTATGAATTGCGACCAATTTTCCAATTCCTGGATATTTGTCGGCTTTAATTCGTTGAGATTTAATTAATTTCATGATTTTCCTGTTGTTTTACGAAATTTGGCTATACTTAAAAACAAGTGTGCACTCATCGAATTTGAGTGCTGGATTATCTGAATCGACACGAGCTTTTATGTTTTCAGCGAATCATTGATAATCCTGATAATTATTTAAGTAGCAATTTACGTGCCGTTACGTGAATTTAAAGAATAGGAAGGTTTCAAATGTCGAGTATCCTTGATTCGGTCAATCAAAGAACCCAGATGGTGGGGCAAAATCGACTGGAATTATTGTTGTTTAAGCTGCGTGGTAAGCAGGTATATGGCATTAATGTTTTTAAGGTCCGGGAAGTGCTGCAATGTCCTGAGTTGACTGAATTACCTCAGCGCAATCCGGTTGTTCGCGGGGTTGCGCATATTCGCGGCGCGACCATTTCGGTTATTGATCTCAGCCTGGCGGTCGGGGGCCCTTCATTAGGTGATGTGCAAAATTGTTTCGTCGTTATTGCTGAATATAACCGCAAGGTTCAAGGCTTTCTGGTTAAATCTGTTGAACGTATTGTCAATATGAATTGGAGTGATATCCATCCACCACCCAAAGGTGCGGGAAAAACCAGTTATTTGACTGCAGTAACCGATATTGACGGTGAAATTGTCGAAATTATTGACGTGGAAAAAATTCTCGCGGAAATAACCCCGAGTGACGAAGTCGTCAGCCAGGAAATGGTTGAGCAACACGCCGGCAAAGCGCCTGAAGACAAAGTGGTTCTCATTGCGGATGATTCATCCGTTGCTCGTGGCCAGATTAAAAGGACGATTGAGCAACTCGGATTTAAAACCCATGTGTGCAAAGACGGTCGAGAAGCGCTTGAGTTTCTGGAAGGGATTGTTGAAGACGGCACCCCTGTCGATAACGAAGTTCTGCTCTTAATCTCTGATATTGAAATGCCGGAAATGGACGGGTATACCCTGACTGCTGAGATCCGCAATAATGATAAGTTAAATCATCTTTGGGTCATGTTACATACTTCTCTCAGCGGTGTATTCAATGAAGCCATGGTACAAAAAGTTGGTGCGAATGATTTTATTCCTAAGTTTAACCCTGATGAACTCGCGCAAGCCGTACAAAAAAGAATGGATTTTGAAGACTAAAATAAGAACCTTTTAAATGGAAATATC
>Ga0209475_10002666_pt1 | contig 17554 bp, 15 predicted proteins | sample tdDd471_FD_187128 | JGI IMG/M metagenome (GOLD analysis project Ga0209475, IMG submission 187128) | Marine sediment microbial communities from the Atlantic coast under amendment with organic carbon and nitrate - tdDd47.1 (SPAdes)... | ecosystem: Environmental > Aquatic > Marine > Coastal >... | reverse complement strand
GGCTGATGCAGAAATCTATAATGTAGCGGTCGTTGGGTTTTGATGTGTCCAGGGAGTTGACATCAAAATAGAACAGAAGATCCGCAAGGGAAATGCCTCTACCGGTGATGTTGGGAGACTCCGGTCCGTACCGGTGCCTGTGAACCCCGGTACCTGCTGACATGTCTTCATGCCATGCGTAGGCTCTGGTACGCGGTACTTTGTCGAGCGTAAGGGGGATTTCCAACTGTGGATGCAAGAGCCGAATCGGGGTGGCAAAGTAGGCGATAGCGGTTTTTAGTTGTTCCTCGTTGCGCAGGGGATCTTTTTCCCAAGGCTGCTGCCAGGCAGTCAGGGCACGGTCAAGCATTAACAATAACCAGTTGTCTGCGGCTTTGAGGATTTCGGCTTCAAGCTGTTGCCACTGTTGTCCAAGTTTTGCCGCTGTTTGAGCAAGGGGGAGATCATCATTGCATACCGGGGCAGGTGCCGGTGTTTCAATAGCAGGGGATTCTGGTTCCGCAGCCATAACAGGCAAAAACAGCAGTGCACAAAACAATGCCAGTCCCATCTGTATAAATCGATATCGTTGCAGGCAAAACATCATTGGCAAAAGATAGCATTTGCACGGTATTTACACAAGTGTCTTTCACACTCCCGGCAGTGTACGGAGTGCTTTTTTGCGGAATTACGCGTGGGATGGGTTCCCGTGGTTTTTGTGTAGGAAAACTTGTAAAGTGATTTCACTGTAATATTCATTTCTGCGGATAATTAGCGCATTTGATTTGATAAAAATAATTGAAGGGGTACACTTGGGGTGGAGACATAGAGATGTGCGGTCGGATATATGCTCGGAAGGCCGTCGCTCTAATGGTTCCGAATTGAAAACATACTTACGTTTTTCGTTTATAGAAACCGGTGTACAAGGAAAATTCCTGAGCACAAGCAAGGAGGATGTACATGGATATTGCGATTCGCGAGTTACCCCCACACGTAAAAAAAGACGCCAAGGAAGTATTGTCCAAGCCCCTGGGCTTTGGTCAGGTGTTTTGTGATCGTATGTTTAAAATGAAGTGGAATCCCGAGCAGGGATGGCATGATGCCGAGATTGCTCCCTATGGACCGCTTTCTCTGGATCCTGCTGCTTTGGTGTTGCATTATGCTCAGGAAATTTTTGAAGGCATGAAGGCCTATCGTCTGCCTGATAGCGGCGTTGGTCTCTTCCGGCCCGAAATGAACTGTGCCCGTTTGAACGATTCCGCCGAACGTCTGATGATGCCCACCATTCCGGTGGAAGATCAGATGCAGGCAATCAATACCCTGGTGTCCGAGTTGCAGGAGTGGGTGCCGAATAATGATGGATACGCTCTGTATATCCGTCCCACCATGATCGCTGTCAATGCAGAGCTTGGTGTGAAACCCGCCCGTGAATACCTGTTTTATGTCATCTGCTCTCCGGTTTCCGGATACTTTGCCGATGGTTTTAAACCGGTTTCGGTTGTGACCAGCACAGAATATTCCCGTGCCTGCATCGGTGGCACCGGAGCAGCAAAATGCGGTGGTAACTATGCAGCCAGCCTCCGGGCTTTGGCACAGGCCAAGGACGAAGGCTACAGCCAAAACATCTGGCTGGACGCCCAGGAGCATCGCTATATTGAAGAAATGGGTGGCATGAACCTGATGTTCGTCTATGGCGACACCATCAAAACCAGCCCCCTGACCGGTACCATTCTGCCGGGTATTACCCGCAATTCCATTTCCACCATGATTCCGGATATGGGTCTGAAATTTGAAGAGACCATGCTGGATATTGATCAGGTCTGCGCTGATATCGACAATGGTGTCATTACTGAGGTCTTTGCCTGCGGTACTGCCGCTGTTATCACCGCCATTGATGTGCTGGCCCACAAAGGTGTGGATCACAAAGTGGCCGATGGTAAGGCTGGTGATGTAACGATGAAGCTCTACAACACCATTACCTCAATTCAAAGCGGTAAAGCCGAAGACCGTTACGACTGGACAAAGCGCGTTGTTTAACGTCTGACCAGAAATTACCCAAAAAAAAGGACGCCATTGGCGTCCTTTTTTTATGCTCTATGTGCACATGTGGTGTTACACGGCAATTTTTTGTTTAACAGGCTGTTGCTTTGTAATTGCGGCAATGCCCGGAAGGTCAAGCTGTTGGGCCTGATGCACCAGGCGTTTTTGTCCGTTGAAATAAGTGGTGATGCGATCACGGACAATGTTTGCCCCCACCACAAATGCTTTTGTGGTTTGTTGTACGCTCATGAGATTACGATTGTTACGCAGCATGGTTTGCACAACGGTCCAGGCTTCGCGGTAGGTGCCTACGGTGCTGGCGCTGCGTCCTTCCGGCTCAAAGGTTGCCACGGGTTTGCCGTTTGATCGCAATCCCTTCAAAAATGCCTGTGGAGCCGAAAGCTCGTTTGCCTGACCGTTGGGGGTAACCCAGGTGACGGTGCGGTCATAATTACTGACATGGGCATCTGAACCGCCCAGGGGGATGATTCTTCCGCAGGCGTATTTCTTAATAGTAGCTAGCAGATCTTGCTGTTCTGTACTAAGTGTTGCGGATGTGAACTGTGGAAAATCTTCCGTGACAACCGCATTGTGAACCTCAGCATAGGCCGCAAGATGCATGGCGGAACGCCGGGGAAAACCGCCATTGAGCACTTCGATGGCCCGGGCCCGGGCCAAAATAGGCAACACCTGTTGTAATTCAAGATCGTTGGCGTCCAGAGGATGTGCCAGCGCCCAGGCAAAGCCACGTTCTTCGGCAAATTCCATAACCTTGAAAATATCCGCTTCCGGCGCACCTTCGGGCACACAGTAGGCATACAGATCGTCAAGATCCTTTTGCTCAAGGCCCCAGTAGGATTCGCCCCCAGCAGAGAGACGTTGGCGGGCAGGGCCGTACAACAGCACTTCCGGAGAACGTAACCACTGACCGGTGGCGGTGTCGAGCATGTTTGTGGTTACTTCAGCTCCCATAATCATGTGGGGCCAGCGTACTGCCAGTTCAATTTGCTCTGGTGGCAAAATATGACTGCGGAGATTCTTGTGGTCGGTCAGGCACAGCAGATCGATATCCCCATACCCCCCGGCCAGAATACTCTCCAGATGATGAAGGGTAATCAGGCTTTCACTCCATTGCAGATGGGATGCATCGGTGCCGATAATCTGAGACATAGCACTATTGATAACCGGGAGCAGAGGGCTTGCATCGCTGGTTGATGCATAGCTGTGCATATGGGTAATGCAGCGATACCGCGGCTGCCTGGTTGGTTGTGGATAGGTGTATAGCATATTACAGTGTAACCTTGTTTTTATATTTGGTCGCTTTAATGAAACGGACAAATTGCCGTCACGAAGTCCGTTGACTTTTGAGCGCACAATAAGATCGTTAACATGAAGAAGATGCGATTAATGGGGTATTGATGCCGGAGATGATGGCAGCATGTTAACGAACGTGGAACACAAAATATTCCTACAATGACTGTTCCCATCTGTCAAGTGGCAAATAAATAATGTGAAACCCCCCATCCCGAAGGACAGGGGCTGGAATCACCATATATAGGGCACAATAGCTCTGCGTTCTTTTGGGTATTCCGGGAATTTCTCCTTGTACCAGCCATGGTTTGCAATGGCCCGGGGAACCAGATTGGCGGCAGTCCATACCACAAACAGAACACCGGAAATGCTCCAGGTGGCAATGGCCCAGCCGGTCCATTCGATGAGTTCGCCGAAGTAGTTGGGGCTGGAAAGCCAGCGATACATGCCGCCGGTGGGGATTTTGTATCCGCTTTCACCGGGCTTGCGCAGGTTACGAAGAACTCCGTCGGAGTGATAATTGATGGCAAAGCCAATCACAAACAGAAGGGTACCGATGATGAACATCGGCGACGTCAGCCATGAGCTGGGGTAGGGGGCTGCCAGGTCGTACAGGTAATGTCCCTGTAGATATCCGTTCATCAGGTTGAAGAATACTGCGCTGCCCACAATGCTTACCGGCATGCGTTTGTCGGTGCTGCGCATCCGAAGCGGAAAAATGTAAGTTCGGTGGATGTAGTGAAACTGCCACATGATGAGAAATACGGTGCCCACAAGGGTTGTGGGCTGTGCGCCGAAAAAATAGTACCAGAACATGGCGATTACCACCGGTGACTCCATGATAATCCAGCCCAGTTTGGGGTTGATCATGGGGCCCCAGCCGCCTCGGGTATGACGACCGTAGGGGGCGGTCAGAAACTGCAGGGCAATAAACGTAACTGCCGCAATGGCAAACCACACATAGACAATGGTGTTGAAAACCGGATCGGCGGTCATGCAGCCTTCTCCCGGATATCTTTCAGCATACCTGTTTCAAAGAACCACGCGTAGGTATCTGCAATGGTGTCTTTCAGGGGGCGGGGCTGGTAGCCCAGTTCTCTGGTTGCCTTGGCATGGGAGATAAGGGCATGCTTTTGCAGCGCCTTAATGGAGTCCACTGTGTATTGCGGACGTTTTCCACGAATTTTGGCGGTGGCGACGCTGAAAGGAGCGCCCATCATGGCCAGCCAGGGCGGGCATGCCCATTTGGGAGTTTTTACACCGGTGACTTCCTCGACGATAACACACAGGTCCACAACAGAGGTATAATGTCCACTCAGGAGGTACTTGTGTCCTCTTTGGCCTTTTTTCTCAGCAGCTATGGCTCCGGCAACAACGTCCCGGACATCAACCCAGTTAAATCCGCCTTTTACCATGGAAGGAAGTTTGCGGTGATACAGTTTTAAGAATACTTCGCCCATATGGCTTGGTTTGAAATCCCAAGGGCCTAAAATTGCGGTGGGGTTCACGATCACCGCATTCAGACCTTCTTTGACTCCCTTCATGATTTCCTGCTCACCAAGGGCTTTGCTGCGGTCATAGTTGGGAGCTTTGTCATACAGGGATGTCGGGCGGGTTTCGTCAATGACTTCATTCAAAGGATGGGGATCGTAAGCATGAATGGAGCTGAAATGCACCAGCCGTTTGACACCACAGGTCTGGCAGGCTTTGACCACATTGCGTACACCCTGCACGTTGATTTTCTCAATCTCGCTCCAGGGATTAACGCCGATATCGATTTTGGCCACCAGATTGTAAACGGTCTCTGCGCCTTTGAAGGCTTGCACAAGAGAATCATAGTCCGTCACGTCCGCTTCAATCCGGGGAACATTAAGTCCCTCAAGCCCGGTGATATCTTTATAAGTGACGGCCCGAAGATCACGGCCTTCATGTAATAATTCACGAACCAAATTTGCACCAACGTGCCCGGTGGAGCCGGTTACGACTGTAGTCATGTGTGTACTCCATATGTCATTGCTTGTAGTCGCCTGAGATCTGAAACGGTAATAATGCATTCAGTGCCAGATTGCAATGTAAATCCCGCCTCTTCATAAAATGTTAACGAAATCCATTACGATTTCTGAGGTTCATCGCCGAAGCGGATTTTTGCGCCGAAATATTGCTGGTTGAGTCGCTCCGCTTCGTTGCTCCATGCTTCCAGTCCGTCCCGTCGGATGCGCAGCAGGTTAAAGATTTTGGTATTGTGTGGGACTAAGGCTGCTCTGTCAGCAAGAGGCGCCAGACGGTTGCATGGAAAGTCATTGCATTCATTGCACAGATGGAATCCTTTTTCCTCTGCACAGGCATAGGTCTTGCAGACGGTGCCACGCAATGGAGTGGGTGAGCCTTTGGCCGGGCGGCAACCGGTGCAGGTCATGTATTCCGGTTTGGTATTGTATTTTTCCGCCAGCATTTGCGCCAGTTGGGGATTGGATGACGCTTTATACAAAGGGCATACGCCGCAATGAAGACCACAGGGGGCCACTAACGTTTCAAGTACATGCATGGGGTATCTCCTTGAACAATCATTAATCATAGCGGAAAAAATCCTGGCATGATACCGGGACTGTCGCAAGGGGTATTGTATTACACACATAGTATTTATTGAAATTCCTTTGACAGAAATCTGCAATGGAATAGCCTGAAGGCCATGAGTTACAGGAAAAAGGAAAAGTTCTACGGGATTATTGCAGCAATGGCGTTGCTGGTGCTGCTCTGTACGCCGCTGAGGGCAGAAGAGCCCAAACCGGAAACCACAGCCGAGACAGCTCCTCCTGAAGAGGTGATACCCGAATCAAAGCCGGAGGCTGTGGCAGAAATACCCCGGGGAGTTCTAACCGGTAAAGTATTGGAACGTGGGACAAAGAAGCCCCTTGCCTTTGTTGAAATCATTCTTGCCGACACCGAATGGATGACCGAGACCGACGAATCCGGCGCGTTTGTCATTGAGGGACTGCCTCCGGGAGAATACAAGGTCTTCGTGTCATCGGTAGGATACGAAACACTTGCGGCAAAAGAAAAACTGGCAAAAAATGAGCGGGTAGAGGTTATCTATTATCTTGAGGCTGAGATGTACGGCCTTGAGGAAATCGTTGTCCGTGGTCGCAAGGCTCGCAAAGAGGTCTCCCGGCAGGTGGTAAGCCGTCAGGAGCTTCAAAAGATGCCCGGCAGCAGCGGCGATGCGGTCAAGGCCATTGAGAACCTTCCCGGTGTGGGTGGATTTGCCACCAGCGCCGGACTGGTTCTGCGGGGTTCAAACCGAGAAGACAGCAACGTGTATCTTGATGGACACTTTATTCCGATTCTCTTTCACTTCGGTGGTTTCAAATCCATTTACAATTCGGATCTGTTGCAGGATATAGAGGTATTGCTGGGAGGGTTCGGCGCGGAATACGGCCGTGCTCTGGGGGGAATTGTCAATCTGCGGTCCCGTCCCGCCCGCAAAGACCGCTGGAGCGGGTACATTGATACCAGTTTTCTTGATGCCACGGCGCTGGCGGAAGGGCCCATCGGCAATGATGCAGCCCTTGCGTTGACGTTTCGCTATTCTTTGATTCAGTATCTTATCAGGGCACTGCCCACCGAGGGTATGGGCCTGAGTTTTACCACATTTCCCAATTACTGGGACTATGTTGCCCGCTACGATCATCAGATCAACGCCAGCAACAGCCTGAGCGTAAACGTGTTCGGCTCCCGTGATGCGGCGGAAATCCTGCTGGATGACGTGGCGGAAAACGATCCCGCAATTACCGGCGATCTTGGTTTTTCAACCATGTTTCACAAGGGTATCATTTCGTGGAAGTATAAAAACGGAAATATCCGCAACACTTTTTCCCCGGCGGTGAATTATCTTGAACAGGAATTCTTTGTGGGCAAGGATTTTACCTTAAAGGGAATTACCCTTGATGTGGGAATCAACGACACTTTTTCCATAAAGCTCGGTAAATACAACACCCTGCGGCTGGGAGCCCAGACAAAGGTTGGTAAAATATCCTTTACCGCCAACACCGTTCGTCCACCCAAGGAAGGCGATGTATATACATCCTTTACCAATGCGGAATTTGTAAAAACCAATATCCAGTATCCCTTTGAGCGGGTAGCCCTGTTTGTGGAGGATGTTATCTCCGTTGGGGATGTTACGATTATTCCCGGCGTTCGCATGTCTTACAATTTTGGGCATCATGATCCCTTTTATATCGATCCACGGCTGGCGCTGCGCTGGAAGGTTGCCAAAGGGGTAACCCTTAAGGCTACCGCTGGCATGTATTCCCAGCCGCCGACGCTGGACGAGCGTTCCGAAGAACTGGGAAATCCTTATGTGGGCATGGAAACATCGGTACAGACCGCTGCCGGGGTGGAATGGGATATCACCGATACCATCAGCCTGAACGTGGAAGGCTATTACAAGTACCTCTACGATATGGTGGTGTCCGATGCCAGCGATGTCTACGACAACGATGGCAAGGGGTATATCTATGGAGTGGAAGTTCTGCTGCGCCACAAGCTGACGAAGAATTTCTTCGGGTGGCTGGCGTATTCCTGGTCTGTCAGCAAGCGCCGGGACGGCGAGCAGGACGAGTACCGCTTTTTTGACGAGGACGTGCCCCATAACCTGACACTGGTGCTGAGCTATTCTTTCCTGAAAACCTGGCAGGTGGGAACCCGGCTGCAGGTGGTCAGCGGTTTGCCGTACACGCCCATAAAGGGCAGCGTGTTTATTGCGGACAACAACACCTATATTCCCCTGTACGATGCGGCCAACAAAAACAGTGAGCGCACCGACCTGGGGTATCAGCTTGATATTCGCATCGACAAACGTTTTATTTTCGATACCTGGATGCTTTCCATGTATCTGGACATTCAGAATGTCACCATGGCAAGCCGCAGCATGGGCTACAGCTATAACTATGATTATTCCCAACGGGCAGCTGTCAGGCTTCCCGCCATTTTACCCGCCTTTGGATTGCGTGCCGATTTTTAGTCGCTAGTCCTGCAGTTCCCGCATCTGTTTTTTATAATTGTTCCGGATGGTGGTGAGGTCGGCATTGTATTTGCCGGTTTTGAAATCCGGGAACGTCCAGTCGAGAATCTGCCACTGCTTTTTAACAAACAGAAGATTGATGTCCAGCCAGACATCCTTGCCCACGGCAACCTTGTTGCCACCGGCTTTGTTTGAGGCCAGCACCAGTTTGAAATAGTCGATGTATCCGGGGTCCAGGTTGACGGCGCGGTTGCCCTGGCTGCGCCAGACATCCTCAAGCTGATTGGTGAGAATCTTGCATTCCCGGATATCCTCCGGCGGAATCAGCCGCTCGAAACTGAGGATAACGCGGTTCAGGGCTTCGCCCATTTCAGGCTGGTAGTAATCGGTGATATCAAAGAGATAGGGGCGCGAGATAAAGTCAACGGGGCCAAAATGCTCAGTAAGAATAGGCAGAACATCCTGAATATCGCTGTCCTGCGACAGCAACACCGGCATGATAAACTTTACCGGTCCCATACGTAGCGCAGTGGTGCTGCGGTCAGAGTTTTTTTTGTGCGCGTCCACGTTGTTTTATCTCCTTTTTGCGTTCCATGGCGATACGGAAGGCTTCTTCCACCTTTTCCTGCGGCAGGCCGAAAACCTGATGGGCCCGAAGGCCGATTCTGCCGCCAAGGTTTTCCTTTTTTACCTGATCTTCGCCAATAAGGCGCAGATGCTTGTTATGCATAAAGGTCAGACCGTTTTGGTCTCGCTTGCTAAGTATAAGCGAGCGTGCCGATGACCACTGGAAACTGTCCAGCCAGCGCTGCCGGAAGGTTTCCGGGTCGTCGCCTTCCAGTTTGAAGGTGTAGCGCAGTTTTTCGCTGCCGTCGCTTTCCCGGGTTAGCAGGGCTCCCTGGTCACGGCTTAGCCGTCGGACAGTGATGTTGCCATGAATGCTGTCGTTTCCCGGTACTTTGGGCACTGCAACCGGTTGATGCACCAGATATCCGGGGTCCACCAGCCACAGAGTGTCGCCAAGGGGGATCAGCACTGCGGCGTGCATGTCGCCGCCCTGGGGCGTATCCGCCAGAAACCGCATGGTATCGAAGCCCAGCAACCCCAGGGTGGATTCCATAAAGGCGGTCAGGCTGAAGCAGGTGCCGCCGAAACCGCTGTCAATATGGTCATTCAGCACTTCAACTGGCAGACGCCGGGGATCTTCCGCTCCGGGATGAGCAGACTTGAGAATTTTTGAAACATTCTCGTAGGGCAGACGTGAAAAGTGCTGTACCGCCCGGTTAAGGGTTTCAAAATCAGCTCCCGGACGCAGCCCCCATGAGGTATTGATGCGGACCAGTTGGCTTGCGTGGTCAACAGAAGAAAGCCAGGGAATACGATGTATACCCTGGCTTTGAATAATCTGCTTGTCCCCGGTATGCGCGATTACTGGTGCCTTTGTGTGTTCAGGCACAGGACCGGTTCCTTTTATTCTTCGCTGTCGTAATCGCCTTCACCTACGGTGTTGGGATCGATACCGTTAATCAGCGCCTGCAGTTTGCGGGACGGCTTGAAGTAAGGGAGGCGTTTGGGCGGCACATGGATGGGAGTATTGTGCCGGGGATCGCGGCCTTCATACTCTTTATAATAACGGGTGGTGAAGCTGCCAAACCCGCGAATTTCTATGCGTTCGTCGTTTGCCAGTGAATCTGCAAAGGACTCGAAGATGATGTTCACGACGCTCTCGGCGCGTTTTTTCGTAATGCCCTTTTGTTCCGCGAGTTTTTGAATCAGATCAGATTTGTTCATACTAAAAGCCTCCGAGCGTACAATCTAAATCAACTTTGCTGCAATCTGGCACCCCCGGCAGGACTCGAACCTGCGACACATGGATTAGGAATCCATAGCTCTATCCTGCTGAGCTACGGGGGCACCGCATCGTCAAAGAACTTTATTGATTTCATTGTGTTCTGTCAATGTATATGCGGGAAAAAATGCAGGAAATATGTTTTATACGAAAAACTAAAGCGAGATTCCTTCGGTGGCAGGCTGGTTTTTGAACCGGAAAGGACCCAAGGGAAGACAATTACAGGCACGGTATTTGACTAAAACCTGGATTTGCTGCTAAAGTTGCCCGCAAACAGCTACCCTGAAAAGTGATTATAAAGGCTGCCATGAATAAAAAGATTTTGACCGTTGTAATTATCGCAGTTGCCCTGTGCAGCTCGGCCTATATATATCCTACAAGTTTCCTGCTGGGTAAGGCCTCGGAAATCTGGGTGCAGCGTCCTTCCATGAATGTCATTGCCGATATTGCTGTGTATGACGCCAATGGAACCGACCTAAAGGCCACGGGAAAAGCTGAATACGCCTGGAACCGGCAATCGGATTTACGAGTGGATTATACTGTTAATACTGTTAAGGAATCCGTTCTGTATAAGAATGAGGGAGCCACAAAAAGCAATCCCGCAACGCTTTCCGGAGATCGCCGGCATCTCATTCACAATTTGTTTGCCGCCTTGAACAAGGGCAAAAAAGCTGAAGGACTGTTAAAGGAATTCGGTATAGACCGCAAAACCAGCGCTTTCGACCGCTTTGAAGGGCAGGTCTGCTATATTTTTGGCGCAACAGAGGGGGAAACCGACAAGCCCCAGTTGTGGCTGGAAAAAGACGGCATGTGGCCGGTAAAAATGCAGGTGTTCCATGGCAAGGAGCGTATTGAACTGCGATTTTCCCAATGGCAGCATCCCCTTATGAAGGGTCTGTTCCCCCGGCGTATAGAGTTGTATATCAACAATAAACTGCGGGAAGTGCAGACTGTCTCCGACATTAAAACCTTTGTTGCCCAAGACCCGGCACGTTTTGTAAGTCCCTGATGTCAGACCCCAAAACACCGGCGGTGGTGGAGGTTGCGGTTCCCGCACCCTTTATGCATACCCTCAGCTATGCAGTGCCCGAACACCTGCAATCTGTTGTAAAACCCGGCCATCTGGTAACGGTACCCCTGGGACGCCGTGAAGTTACCGGTGTGGTGTGGACAGAAGAAACCCTTGCTCCGGCGCCGGAACATGACGGCAAACTGAAGGCCATTACCGGTCTTGCTGATCCCCGTCCGGTATTTGGGCAGCGTTTGCAAAGACTGCTGGGATGGGTGTCCCGCTATTATGCTGCCCGTCCCGGTGAGGTGTTTCAGGTGGCCCTGCCTCCCGGGCTTATGCGCCTTAGTCAGCGCTGCGTGGTTCGCGGTCCAAAGGCGGAAGAAAGCACGGATCTTTTTGGCGGTCAACCCACGGGCATTGACGCTCTGCTGAGCATGCTTCCCAAGGGACACGAGTTGGGCTTTGAGGAAGCGATTGCAAAAAGCGGTATGCCCGAGGCCTTGCTGAAGCGCCATGCGGAAAACGGTGCTATTGAGATTATTCACCGTCTTCAGCCACCGAAAGTAAAGCCGAAATTCAAACGGTTCGCAATCCTTGCAGTTTCTGTGGAAGAGGCCCAAAAGGCCCTTGAAACCATGAACAAGCGGGCGGTCCGCCGCCGGGAAATGCTGCAGACCATTATTGACCGGGGTGAGATAGCCGTTGCGGAACTGGCTGCCCTGCATGGCGGTTCCCGGGATGCAGTGAACCGGCTGGAAAAAGACGGCATTGTCCGTATCGAAAAACGCCGTGAACTGCGGGCACCGGTGGCGTTGGCTGATTCCGGGATTACTGAAGCGGCTATCGGTGAACTTACCCGGGAGCAATCAGTCCTGCTCAAAGAGCTGAATACAAGCATTGACAGTAACAGCTTTGAAACCCATCTGGTACATGGTGTCACCGGCTCCGGCAAGACCGAAGTCTACATCCGCGCTGCCCGCCATGTGGTTTCACAGGGGCGTAAAACCCTGGTGCTGGTGCCGGAAATTGCCCTGACGCCCCAGTTGATCCGGCGGTTTTCCCGGCATTTCGGGGACCGTGTTGCGGTGTGGCATTCATCACTGTCCATGGGAGAGCGGCTGGACGAATGGAGCCGTATCCGCGATGGCGGCGTTGATGTGGTCATTGGGGCGCGGTCGGCGGTCTTTGTCCCACTGGAACCCCTGGGGCTCATTGTTGTGGACGAGGAACATGAGGGAGCCTACAAAAGCGAAGACCGGGTGTATTACCATGCCCGGGATGTGGCGGTAAAACGGGCGCAGATTTCCGGTTGCACTGCGGTGCTGGGGTCTGCCACACCGTCGCTGGAATCTTTTTACAATGCACAACTGGGGCGCTATCGTCTTTTGGAAATGAAGGAACGGGTGGGCAATCGTGCCATGCCTGATATCCAGATGATTACCCTGTCACCCCGGGATTTAAAAGACAATTATGTATTGTCTGCAGACATGGTGCATGCCGTTGACTCCGCCCTGGAGCGCCGTGATCAGGTGATACTTTTTGTGCCGCGCCGGGGTTTTGCACCGGTGCTGTCCTGCCCCTCCTGCGGATGGGTGCTGACATGCCCGCATTGCTCGGTGTCGCTGTCTTTCCATAAAAAAGATAATCGCTTTCACTGTCATTACTGCGATTACACCACTGCCGTGCCGCAAAACTGTGAAGAATGCGACAGTACCGACATTTTGCTGATGGGGCAGGGGACCGAGCGTGTTGAAGTGTTGCTGCAGAACTATTTTCCCAGTGTAAAAGTCGCACGGCTGGACCGCGACGCCATGCGCCGCAAAGGGGAACTGGAGAATGTTCTCAACAGCTTCAGCCGCCGAGAAATAGATGTGCTGGTGGGTACCCAGATGGTCACCAAGGGGCATGATTTTCCCAATGTCACCCTGGTTGGGGTCATCATGGCGGATCATTCCATGAACTTTCCGGATTTCCGGGCGCTGGAGCGGACCTTTTTGTTGCTTACCCAGGTGGGAGGCAGAAGCGGGCGCGGCGAACGTTCAGGATCTGTGGTGATTCAGACCATGAACCCAAGACATCCGCTGTTTACCTTTGTGCAGCAGCATGATTATGCAAAGTTTGCCACTTACGAGTTGTCCAAACGAAAACAAGGGCATTATCCGCCATATTTCCGGCTGTCGCGCATTGTGTTTAGTGGAGCCGAAAACACGGAAGTGGAAGAAAGTGCGCAGGCTTTTAGGCACTGGCTGCTTGATGGCAGGAAAAAACATAAAGCCCTGCAATCGGTGGAAGTGCTTGGTCCGACCCCGGCACCTCTGGAGAAACTAAAGGACGAATACCGTTTTCACATCCTGCTGAAAACGCCCCATCATGCCGCCATGTCTGCCCTGACAAAGGCGGTATTCACCAGTAATGTTTTGACATCAATGCCCACAGGAATTTCGCTGCGCTTTGATGTCGATCCCCAAAATATGCTGTAGAAACAATACTACTCGATATCCTTGCCGGTGCGCTTTTTAAAGAAATCCACTTCTTCCTGTCGCTCCTGCTGTGAAAGCTTTATGGGGTATTTCCCGGAGAAGCAGGCATGGCAGTAGGATTTCGGATCATCGCCCACAGCCTGCAACATGCCATCGATGGAAAGATAGCCAAGGGAATCAACGTTGATCATGTTCTTGACTTTATCGACTTTGTTTTTGGCGGCGATAAGCTCGTCATAGCTGGGCATATCAATGCCAAAATAGCAGGGGCTGACAATCGGGGCGCTGGAAATGCGCATATGTACTTCTTTGGCTCCGGCTGCGCGGATGGTGTTGACTATTTTTGCGCTGGTGGTGCCACGGACAATGGAATCATCCACCACAATAACCCGCTTGCCTTTAAGCAGGGAATGCACCGGGCTGAGTTTCAGGCGTACACCGAACTGGCGAATTTGCTGGGCCGGTTCGATAAAGGTTCGGCCAACATAATGATTGCGGATCAGACCCATCCCAAAAGGAATACCGCTTTCATTGGCATAGCCAAGTGCCGCGATGGTGCCACTGTCCGGCACCGGAATTACCAGGTCCGCCTCAATGGGATGTTCTTTTGCCAAAGTTCGGCCAAGTTCCATGCGCACATCATACACAGAGCGGTTGTCCAGCATGGTATCCGGGCGGGCGAAGTAAATCCGCTCGAAAATACACTGAGCGCTGGGTACTTTGCCAAAGGTATCAAAGGGGCGATAGGATTTGATGTCGCCCTCTTCGTTGACAACGATCATTTCGCCTGGTTCGATTTCCCGGATAAACTCCGCATCTACCAATGAAAAGGCACAGGATTCAGATGCCACAATATAACTGTGGTCACCGAGTTTACCCAATGCCAGTGGACGGAATCCGTAGGGATCACGCGCCGCATAGAGCTTGCGCTCTGACAGCAGCACCACAGAAAATGCGCCTTCCACCCGGGAGAGGGCTTCGGCTACCCGTTTGGTGATGCTGGTATGGCGGGACTTGGCTGTCAGGTGCATGATAACTTCGGTGTCCATGGTGGACTGGAAGATATGTCCTTCGGCCTCCAGCTCTTTGCGTAGCCCAAAAGCGTTGGTCAGGTTGCCGTTATGGGCGATTGCCAGCTGTCCCTGGGCATAGTTGATCAAAAAGGGCTGGGCGTTTTTAATGCTGCTGTCACCGGAGGTGGAGTAGCGCACATGACCGATGGCATGCAGGCCCGGCAAACGCTTGAGAATATCCTTGCTGAAAATGTCGTTGACCAGGCCCATGGAGCGGTAGTTGCGCAGGTTCTCTCCATCACTGGCCACAATGCCTGCGGATTCCTGTCCGCGGTGCTGCAGTGCATGCAGACCCAGGTAGGCATAGTTTGCCGCAGGGAAAATAGCGGTGCGTTTTTGACCGCTTTTGTCTTCTATCTGTGCATCATCGGGATGAAGCCATACACCCACAACACCGCAGCGATCATGAAAATGATCATCATCCAGGGGATCATCCTGCCCAAGCAGTTTTTCGAAATCTGATGTGTTCATGGGTCGATACTTCCCTGTAATTAGTCGATGGGAATTGAGAGAATCCGCTGTTCCGCTTCGTTATAGGCTTCTTCAATACCGCCCATATCACGGCGGAAACGGTCTTTGTCCATCTTTTCCTTGGTGACCGAATCCCACAGGCGGCAGCCGTCCGGGGTGATTTCGTCGGCCAGCACGACTTCGCCGTCACGGGTTCTGCCGAATTCCAGCTTGTAGTCGATCAAGGTGATGTTCACGCTGCCAAAGGCCGGAACCAGAATATCGTTGACCTTAAAGCCTGTCTCACGCATGAAGTCTACTTCTTCTTTGGTGGCCCAGCCGAAGACATCGATATGTTCTTCGTTGATCATGGGATCGCCAAGCTCGTCATCCTTGTAATAGAATTCGTAAATGGCGCGTTTGAGCTCGGTGCCTTCCGGGAATCCGGTGCGCCGGTGCAGTGACCCGGCAACCACGTTGCGCAGAACAACCTCAATGGGGATGATTTCAAGGTGCTTTACCAGCATCTCGTCATCGGAGAGGCGTTCCACCAGGTGGGTTTTTATGCCTCTTTTTTCCAGCATCTGATAGACATGATTGGTTACCGTGGCGTTGATGACGCCCTTGTTGCCAATGGTCCCCTTTTTCTTTCCGTCGAAGGCTGTGGCATCATCCAGAAACTTCATGATGACCAGACCGGGATCGGAAGTCGCGAAAATTTCTTTGGCTTTTCCCTTGTAAAGAAGTTCTTTCTTCTCCATGTCCATCTCCGTATTTTGTTAGAGGTCACTGGAAGGCATGTCCATAGCACGGAAACACATTTCTGACAAGCCCCACAGAGCCGATTATGGCTAAAAAAGAAAACACCGTGCAAGTGTGGGTACCTGCACGGTGTAAGGGCGTGTAACTGCTTATAAAGAATCAGCTTTCGAGGTATTTGTCGATGAATTCCTTGAAATTCTTTTTCGACTGTGCGCCGATACGGGTGTCTTTCAATTCGCCGTCCTTGAACAGCATGATGGTGGGGATGGAACGGATGCCCAGCTGCATGGCGGTCATGGGATTGGAATCGGTGTTCAGGCTGGTAATATTAACCTGATCGCCATATTCGTTGGCAAGTTCTTCGAGAATAGGGGTAACCATACGGCAGGGACCGCACCACGGGGCCCAGAAGTCCACCACGGTCACTTTTTTGGCTTCAAGAACTTCCTGCTGGAAATTCAGGTCCGTTACTTCCTTCATGCTATGGGACATAATACAACTCTCCGTTCTAAGGGTTTGCTGTCGCTGTTTTTAATCAACTTTTTCAAAGGTAGTGGTTTTCGCTTAATTGTCAAGACATGCCGGATGGAAATAATACATTCAATTGAATGATTAAGTGTGGCGCATTTCAGGCGCTTTTACAGTTTTTCTTATTCTCCAAGTCTTTGATATACATGCCGCAATTTGATCCTATGTCATTTTCGCGGGTTTCACCGATACTGAGGATAACATCATAGCCTGCATCTTCAAAAGAAGAAATAATACCGGGTATGGCTTCCGGTTTTGCGGGATCAATAAGCCCGGACAGTCCCGCCTGCCGTGAGGCATGGGTGGGGTTGACCGGAGTGAGTTTTATAATAAAAAACTCAGGATTAAACAGAGGCAGCAGTTCCTCAGGGTTAAGGGAATAGCCTTTAACCGCCGCAAAATTCAGGGTTATTTTTCGGTCGCCCTGCTGATAAAACTCTTCGCCGTAACGGGCCATCTGCTCAAAGGTCCAGGTTTTTGCCGGAACCAGTGTGCGGCGCTGCTGTTCGCTGGTTGTGTGCAGGGAAAACTGCATCTGAAACTGTCCGTCGGGGTACAGCCGGTTTTTGATGTCCGGCAGGCGGTTAAAGAATGCATCGCATCCTGCCGGAGCCACCGTACTGATGCTGGGCATAATTCCGGCGCTGGGATACAGCTTTGGGAGCTCTTCAAGGACATCTAAAACAGCATTGTTAAAGGCCGGGTCGCCCATGCGGGCAAACTGAATTTTCAGCTTTGGGGTGGTGGGATTTTCGTCGGGAAAATGCAGCCGCACCAGGTGCGCTATCTGGCCCATGAGGTCTTCAGCGCTTACTTTGCCGCGATAGCTGCCGCCCGCATCGCAGATAGGACAGTTGATGGGACATCCTTTGAGGGTGGAGACAATCAGTACCCATTTCTCCTCGCGGGGCACAGGTGGTTGCACCGATTCCACGCATTCAATCTGGGAGCCGTCGGGCATTTGCATAACATGGACCGTGGCAAGGTTGTTGTCTCCGGTGCGGTGTATCAGTTTCAGCATGATTTATCTTCACTGGTTCCTTGGGTTAG
>Ga0209475_10002658_pt1 | contig 17580 bp, 18 predicted proteins | sample tdDd471_FD_187128 | JGI IMG/M metagenome (GOLD analysis project Ga0209475, IMG submission 187128) | Marine sediment microbial communities from the Atlantic coast under amendment with organic carbon and nitrate - tdDd47.1 (SPAdes)... | ecosystem: Environmental > Aquatic > Marine > Coastal >... | reverse complement strand
CTTCTGTGTTGGTGAACCTACAGATCAAATGCGCGCGATGTATGATGCCGTCTATCATGCCAACAAAGCCGCCCGTGAATTTGCAAAGCCCGGCGTGACTTGCCATGAAGTAGATCGCGTCGCCCGTCAAGTAATTGAAGATGCTGGATTGGGTCAATATTTTATCCATCGGCTCGGACATGGTTTGGGCTTGAGTGTACATGAGTTGCCGAATATCGTCAGCGGTGATCAGACAGTATTAGAGCCGGGCATGGTCTTCACGATTGAGCCAGGTGTTTACTTGCCACAGGTTGGTGGAGTCCGCATTGAGGATAACGTGGTTGTAACCGAAGACGGCGTTAAGGTACTAACATCATATCCACGTGAATTGTAAAATCACGTACAATACTCTTATACGATAACCTCGTCTAGGAGAACACCATGAAAGACCATAATCCACAAGAAACAACAGTCGAGGTCATCACCGCAGGTTTATTGGTGGTGATCTTTGGCTTGCTTATCCTCGGCAATATCTCAGAGCCATTGGCAATGACCTTTGGCGGATTGATTTTACTTGGTTCTGGGGTTTATCAATCACGCAAAGGCTGGCATGTTAGCCTACTGACGTGGATATTAGGGCTGATTTTCCTCTTTGGTGGCATCGGTGTACGCATGTTTTTGGTGACCTACCTCCAAATCAATTGGATCGCTATCGCCCTCGTCTTAGTCGGCGCATACCTTGTCATCGATATGATTATCAATTCCCGACGTTAGAATTTCTATGTTTTGACATTGCTATCAACTGGAATCGTATTTGATGCGAGTGCCAGAACATCTTTTGCATCAACTTTGCCATGATGCAGAGCCACCGCAACTTCGACTTCTTCAAAGATATTTAATGAAGGACTGCTCGCAAGGCTATCTGTACCCAATAAAACAGGGATGTCTTGCGCCAAGAATTTTTCAAGTGGCATCCGTCCATTATTGAGGCGTAGATTACTCCGTGGACAATGTACCACCGCGCTACCGCTGTCTTTAATCAATTTAATGTCCGCATCATCGACATGGACACAATGCACCAGCAAGGGCTTATGCTCTAATGCACCAATATCTGCCAAAAATTGGATTGACGATTTCATAGGTGATGGGACTTTAGGAGTATCCCGATAAAAATCTGTTGCAATTTTACCTGTGCCTTTGGTCATAAACTCATGTTCGGCGGGACTTTCTGCCACATGAATGCAGAGGGGCAATTTATGTTCTTTGACAGCCTCTAAGCCAAGTTTCCACAGTTCAGGGTGAACAGAATATGGCGCATGGAACGATAGTCCAATGTGCATCCCACGTTGGATATGATGGCGATGTTTCTCGATGGTGTTGACAACATGATTAAGTTTAGCACGGGCTTGGCTAGGGTCTGTGCCGATATATTCTACGTAGACAATACCGTGTAATCCTGACTTGAGGAGAGGTTCGATACTCACCCCACTATTGGATATATCGCCCACCATCGTCACACCTGCACCAATCAACCGTTGGATACTCTTTTCAACCGCGTCACTAAATATACGCGGTGCAGTATTTCCCAATTCTTGAATACCTTTATCAACACCGTTGACAAGCCAATCTACAAAATCTCTACCGGTGACATCGGGACATTTATCGGCAAGCGCACTCAGTTCAAGGTGGGTATGAGCATTGGTCACAGGTTGTACAGCATGGATTGCCGCCATTCGACTTTCATACACATCATAGATGGCATCTAAACCCGTAATCTGTAGGACTTCGCGCACCCGTTTAGACGGATTGGCAATACGAACATGTCCACTTTTTTCTTTTAGTCCCTTCAGAATCCGTAGACCTGCCGCGCTCATATATTCGACAGCTTCCATATCGATGACAAGGTTGGGATCATCATAGCTGATTTCGTTATTAAGGGTTTCATGGATTGTATTGGCGTTAATGCTATCAATCCGCCCTGAAATCTTGAGTAAATCGGTCAAGCCAATTTTAGATTTGCTAATTTCAAACACAACTCACACTCCCAAACTGTCTTATTTGATGTCGGCTAGGTTTTCAGAAAATGAATGGTTGGTTATTTACCGTCAACAATTACAATGATTATAATGTGAAATCCTCAACTATGCTCTGATGGGTTTACGAATCGTAGAGGAAAAGGTGGTTTATCGTAACATAATTCATGCTATGGTATTCAAAAATGAAGTCGATTATGCATCCAAACCTGCCGTTGAAAAGATTCGGCAATACACAGAAGGCTAAGACTGCGATAAGATATGCGCCCGATAAGTTAACGAAAGTGTGTGTATGACGTTTCTTAAACGCTTGAAGTGGTTGTGGATAATCTTATTCTGGATGATGGCGATTGCTGGCTTATTGGAAGGCTCCTTACGGCTATTTCCGTCTGTATTACCTCCCCGCCTACAAGAGATTGCCTACACCGTTATCAATGGCACACCCTTCGCGCAAGAATGGGACACCGCATGGGTGCGTAACCGTGAGCATTATTTCATCGTTAAACCCGACTTAGTTGATTCTCTACAATACGGTAGCCCCTTAGTATCGTTTCACGTCAATACGATAGAATTATGGGAAGGTGGCGGTATTGGCTTCCGTAACCGCCCTGTCGATTATTTTGTGGATGCTGTTGTGATTGGCGATTCATTTACATTTTGCTTTACAGAATACGAAGATTGTTGGGTTACTCAGCTAGAACAAAATACAGGCATGGGCTTAGTCAACCTCGGTCAACCTGCTACCGGAACACACAGCCATTACCTCATTTTAGATGGCTATGGCAAACCATATGCACCACCGCTTGTTATCTGGCAATTCTTTGGCAATGACTTCAACGATGATTATGGTCTGCTGTCTTATCGGGATGAAATCGAAACACTAGATGGTGATGTATTAGCCAATGCCGAAGCCAATACACAGTCAATTGATACGGATGGCATAGACGGTTGGCTACGGACAAATTCGGTAGCGTTTTCCATACTCGAAGTCACGCTGACAGGCAGTCGCGGTGGTGTAAATCCCGCTGATCATCAATTTAATGAACGTTATGAAGTGACGCTAGAAAATGGTCAACGCTTAGGATTCGGTCAGCCCTATGAACCGCTTGCCCTTGATATGGCGCGTCCCGCTAACCAAGCAGGGCGTGATGCCTCCCTTGAGTCATTCCAGAACGCAGTAGACCTCACAGAATCATGGGGTGGGAAAATGGTTGTCTTGATTGTGCCAACCCGTGAAGAAGTCTATGAATCGGTAACGGCGGACTACCTCGGTGATGATCTCGACAAAATCAAAAGCGCACGATTAGCGATGCTTGATATGTGCAAAGAGCTAAACCTATTATGTTATGATGTACTATCTGATTTGCAGACCTCAGCAGACCAAGGCGAATCATTATATTACTATGATGATATGCACTTTAATCCAAACGGAAATCGAATCTTAGCAGATTTAGTACAAACATGGCTTGATGAACAAGGGTTATTGCCTTAGGGGTAGAAATGATTTTGGGGACACGACCAATGCCATGCCCCATATCTTTAAATTGACTCTTAGACCGCAAATAGCTCGGTGACTGAGACCACACGCGGAATTGGAAAGCCGTTAAAGGTTACGGCGTATTCATTAGTATATGCGCCAGAATCAAGGAAGATCAATTGATCACCGATGTGTAATTCTGGTAATTCGATATCGCGTGCGATAACATCACAACTATCACAACTCGGTCCGGCTAATGTGTACCGTAGCATCGGACGATCATCGGCATCATGTGAAGCAAGCCGAATCACAGGAGGGAAACCTTCAAACGTTTCCATCAAACCGTTGAATACTCCAGCGTCAAGATAAACCCATGTGGTATCACCACGGTCTGCTTTACCCTCAATTTTAGACAACAACAAACCAGATTCTCCTACTAAACCGCGTCCGGGTTCGAGGATGAGCATAAAATCATCACCACAGTTGATATATTCTTCAACCGCTTGATTAACAGCAATACCAATCGCTTCAATCGTTGGGATTGCCTCATTGTGATAATGCCCTGCTGGAAAACCACCACCAATATTCAAGAAGTGGAAATGATGACCGCGTTCAGCAGCTGCATCCCAAATCTGACCACAAGCACGGATTGCACTAATCCAGCTTTTTGGATTCAAACATTGTGAGCCGACATGGAACGACAGACCAATCGGTTGTAAACCAAGGTCATGTGCCATATCGCATAAGTCTAAGGCGACATCACCATCCACACCAAATTTACCAGCGAGTGGCAAAACCGCACCCGTATTATCAACTGCGATACGGATATAAATACGGCTATTTGGCATGTAACGGGCAATTTTTTCGAGTTCATAAGTGGAATCAGCAACAACAGCATAAACATCTTCTTCATTCATGCGTTGCAAGAAAGGGACGCGTTTAATCGGGTTACTACAGATGATACGTTGACCATCAGCACCCGCTTCTAAGGCACGTTCTAATTCAGCATTTGAAGCAATTTCAAGACCACCACCCTGATTAATGACAATCTGGCTGATATTTACGTCTGCATTGGCTTTCATAGCATAATATACAAATGAATCGGGAAAACTGGCGGTGAATCGGTTATAAGTTTCGCTTATCCGATTGTAGTCCATTAACAAAATAGGGGTTTCTTGTGGCATAGTATCGATCAATGAGCCGAATTCGTTCATCTGGGTTTGATTTGTAACTCCTTTTATTGAATAAAGTTTTGAGCAAGCGCGATAGTTTATCAAAATACAAGCAGTATCATAATCCCGAATGTGCCAAGATTAGATTAATGTTTTGTAAGGATTTTATTACATCATATCAAAATGCTTTCTTCAGTCATCAGGCAACAAAAAAGCAGTTAACTATATAATCAACTGCCTGATTGTTTTAATGTATATCAAATTAGAATTAGCGTCCGTTTGATCCTGGAAGATTATTGAGGAATTCCTCATTGGTGTCATACATACGGAAGTTCTGTAAGAGTTGTTCCGTTGCGCCAGCGACACCTTCAGGTTGTTCCGCAAGATGTGACCACATACGACGCATGGTATAAACACGTTGTAACACATCAGGACCCAGCAATAATTCTTCACGACGAGTTGACGATTGCTCAACATCAAATGCAGGGAAGATACGGCGTTCTTGCAATTTACGGCTTAGGAGCAGTTCCATGTTACCCGTTCCTTTAAATTCTTCGTAAATCACATCATCCATCTTACTGCCTGTATTGACAAGACAGGTCGCAACGATGGTTAAACTACCACCTTCTTCAACATTACGCGCCGCACCAAATAGACGTTTTGGTGGATGAATCGCAGATGGATCAAGACCACCCGACAATGTCCGTCCACTCGTCGGCACAACAAGGTTATACGCACGAGCCAGACGGGTGATACTATCAACCATCACAACCACATCCCGTTCAAGTTCAACGAGACGTTTTGCGCGTTCTAATGCCATTTCTGCAACACGTACATGATGATGTACAGGATCATCAAATGTCGAAGCGATAACTTCGGCATCTACCGAGCGATCCATGTCCGTCACTTCTTCAGGACGTTCACCAATCAAGGCAATCATCAAATGCACTTCAGGGTAATTGTGACTAATTGCATTCGCGATGTCTTTAAGGATGGTTGTTTTACCAGCTTTAGGTGGTGATACAATCAAACCACGTTGTCCAAAACCAATCGGTGCAACTAAATTGAGCATCCGTGTTGATAATACTTGTGGTGTTGTTTCCAGATTAAAGCGTCTTTCGGGAAAAATCGGGGTTAGACGTTCAAAGTGTGGACGGTTTTTAATTTCATTTGGATTTAGACCATTAACGGCATCAACTCGTAATAAGCCAAAATATCGTTCATTGTCTTTAGGTGCACGCACCTGTCCAATAACCATGTCGCCAGTCCGCAACCCAAATTTTTTGATTTGTGTTTGGCTGACGTAAATATCATTCCTACCGGGCATATACCGCTCTGCACGTAAGAAACCAATACCATCATCAACGACTTCTAATACACCACCACGTAACTCATGTCCTTTGCGTTCAGCCTCTTGTCGAAGTAATTCAATGATGAGTTCTTGTTTTTTGAGACGGCTAAATCTGGGGACGTTGTGATCACGTGCTAGAGTGCGTAATTCGGGTAAGGTTTGAGTTTCAAGTTCTGCTATATTCATGTAGTTTATCCTGGATTCTGTTCTGCGGCAGGGGAATGGATAATAGTGCCGCGCTATCTCCTATACGATTAGTGACTTTTTTATAAATTATCGAGTTATATATGACCCGTTAGAAACTATCAATCTATAACAAAAATTGAATGTTATGTTGGGGAGTGTGATATCCCACTAGGTTATAGATAGGTTCAATTCGTGGAAAATGAGTTATTTAGCTAAATATAGCACAGAACCTTAAAAGGGTCAAATCTTAATTATTAGGATATTGAGGCGTTTGACATAATTCTGCAATATATATTTAAACTGAACTTCAGCTTCTGGATAGAAAAAGTTGATATTCTCAATGTTCCAATGTCAGCAGAATCAAGAGACCGCTGCCATATGACAGAGGTCTCTTGAGAATTAGTATAGCGAATTAGCCATCAAGTTCGTCATGAAGATCGTTAGCTTCTTCATTGAGTTCAGCAAGAGCATCAGCTACTTCTGCATCACCATTCACAACTTCGGAAATAGTGTTCGGGACGATACCGCGAACAGCACTATAGCTTGGAAGACCGGGAGAAGCATAAACGGTCACATTCTCATCAGCCAAGACAGCTGCAACTTCTATAAAACGTGCAAATGGCATACGTGGTTCAGTAAAATCAGCTTCTGTTACTTCGACATCATTACGGATACTAAAGTAGCCTGTCGAACCTGACCATGCCAATTGTGCATCACTTCCAGCGAGGAATTTAACAAACAACCATGTCGCCACTTCAGCTTCTGGGCTTGATGTCAAGATTACCTGACTAGGTACAAAAAGATTGATACTTGGAGCAACACCTTCGATACCAGGAAGTGCAGTCACAACCCATTCATCGGTATTTCCAGCGGCTTCGGCATCAGCAACATTAAACGGAATACCAGCAGAGCTACCAACTGCAAATGGGGTAATACCTTGTGAGAAGTTCAATGTATTCTGGAAGCGTTCTGCAAAGAGGTATGCACAGTTATTTTCGAGCATACGGGTGAACATTTCCATCGTAGCAATGTTTTCTGCCGAATCAAATACATATTGACCCGTTTCACTATCAAAGATCACACCACCATTTGCGGCGAGGAAACTTTCATAGTGAGATATACCAGTATCCAATGGATAGCCTTGATACATTTCGCTTGCACCAGCCGCGCAGGAAATTTCTTCAAATTCTTCTAAAGTAGCTGGAGCACGACGTTCAAAACCAAGTTCTTCAATCATATCAAGATTGGAGTACAAAACATTCATGGAGTTCTGATTTGCCCATGCAACACGCATCCCGTCAAAGGGTGCAAAATCAAGTTGGTTGACATCCAACATATTGAAGTTGAGGTTGGCTTGTTCGTCTTCTGGGATACCCCATTCAGCATCATTGAGCAATCCATTAATATCAACGACAACGCCTTCGTTTGCCCAACCGGCGGCAGCATTCGCATAACCTGCAACCAAGTTTGGTAATTCACCAGAAAGGATAGCGGTATTCATCAAATCTTCAATGGGACCATAACTACCTTGATAAACACCTTCAACTGTGATGCCATATTCGTTGGTGCTATTGAATTCTTCGATCAAAGCTGCCATTGTAGCGCTTTGGGCGCTATCTTCGCTATATTGATGCCAGTACACAACAGTTTGATCACTTGGATCAACACCTTCATACATCATATCTTGTGCTTGAGCAAAACTAATACTTAACACCAGCACAACTAAAACTACAGATAAAATTTTCTTCATAGGACGTAAATCTCCTCTATTCTAAGGGATTGTTATACAAAACCACCGAACCAGACCCCCTCATTGGCTCAGCTTAAAACAAAACACCGCATACCAAGTATACGATGGAGGGTTCAACTTAACCACGGATTCCTGTTTGAGAGATGCCTTCTGTAAATTGCTTTTGTGCCACAAAATACAAAATAAGAATAGGAATCACAGTAATCACCGATGCCGCCATTTGAAGGTTGAGTTCGCCGGGTGTATCAGCGGTCACGAAATTGGCTAACCCAACAGCAATTGGTCGCCAATCGTTATTGATCGTAACCAACATCGGCCACATCAAAGCATTCCACGACCCGATAAATCCTAATGTAACAATCGTCATAATCGGTGCTTTAGAAAGCGGTAAGACAATGCTCACCAAAAATCGCAAATGTCCCGACCCATCAATCCGTGCTGCATCCCATAAATCATCCGGAATTTGGATAAAAAATTGGCGCAACAAAAATATATTAAATACGGACGCAAAAAATGGAATCGTTAATGAGGGCCAATTATTAAACCACGCCCCCGCCGGACCGAATAAACTCTCACTCAATCGACCTAGCCAAATCACTGTCAATAGATGCGGAATCAACATAACGATACCGGGAATCATCATCGTAGCGATGAATAATCCGAAGATAAAATTCCGTCCGATAAAATTCATCCGCGCAAAGGCATAAGCCGCAGGGATACAAACTAACAATGAACCTGTCACTGATATGAAGGTTATCCGAACGCTATTCCACAAATACCCTGATATAGTAATATTTTGCAAATTCCCTGTGATGGGATCGGTAAGCATCTCGATATTGAGGAAGTTTGCTCGCCGTAGAGCCGTCTCATAATTTTCCCAAAGAATGTTTTCTGGGATTAATCGCGTGAGGTTAACTTCACTCGTGGTCATAAATGAGGCGCTGACCATCCATAAAAATGGACCAATGGCAATAACCACGCCTGAGAATAAAACGATATAGATCCCGATTTTACTCCAACTCATTTTTGCAGATGGGCTATCTATGGATGTCACCTGATTAGCCATAGAAGACCTTCCTTCCCATAATGCGATTCTGGAATAATGTCAGCAGTAAAATCATCGAAAACAATACAAACGCCATCGACGACGCATATCCATAACGATTGCTATTTTGCAATTCATCAAAGATATAGACACTCGCTGTATTGACGGTACTCCCAACTGCACCTGTTCGCAAAATCCAAATTTGTGTAAATGCTTGGAATGTCCCGATGATGGCAACCAGCGACAAAAAGAATATGGTTGGGGATAATAGCGGAAGCGTGATATGACGGAAGATACGCCAACCTGTTGCGCCATCAATGCGTGCCGCTTCATATAACTCACCGGGGATATTGCCCAAGCCAGCGAGAAAAATCACAGCATCATACCCAATATACGTCCATGCAGAGTACATCATAATCACCAGCAAAGCCAAGCTCGGACCTGCTAGAAAATCAGGTAAGCCTAATAATTCACCGATAGATGAGCGTTCTAATATCCAGCGTTGTGGCTCGATGCCGAATAACCCGATGATACGATTGGCAGGATTTTCTGCACCAGCGTTAAAAATAATACGAAAGATAATCGAAGTAGCAACAAATGGAGTGATGTATGGGATGAAATACACCATACGGAAAAATCCGCGGAAGCGTATCGGTTGGAACAAGAAATAAGCCAGCACAAGCCCAATCGATAATTGTATAGGCACAGTCCCTAGAGCATACATCACCGTGACCCCAAAGCCTTGTAACAAATCATCGTCGGCATCGGCAAGCGCATTCGGTAGCTCTGCCATCAACAGATAGCCACCTACCGCTAATATTATCCCACCAAATACCAGCAACAAAAAACGCTTGTTATCATGCGTCTTAATGCCACGTTGGAAGATCACCCATGCTACACCAATACAGACAACCCCTGTCGTAATAAAGATTAATTGCGACCATACCGGAAGTGCATCACCGGACTCACGGGCTTCTGTAATTGCAAATTGCGTTTCCGAGACCATCAATTCCATCAAGAAATACGACCCAACAAATAAGACAGTCGCAAAGCCACTCAATACAATAATTTCGCTGACTTTTTTGGTACGGAAAATCCGCGCAAATCCAACATTTATAAAGATAGCAATAATCAACCCCAAGAGCATTAGATTCCCAGCTTGGAGCACATCAGGCGCGATAAAACTTTCGTTGAGCTTTTCCATAAATAACTCTAGGGTTGTATCTTGTCCGCGCACTTGACGGGGAATGTCCATAATCACAGGGATGAGTTTAAAGACCCAATCAATAAGTAGTAAGCTGGCTATCCCACCGATAATACCGGGGATAAGATAGAGGCTATCACGCTTGTTCTCACGCTCACGCAAATTTTGGATAACACGGCGTGTAATTTGGATACCGCCGACAAATACAATAATCGCCAACCAGAAGAAAACGATATACCCCAGATTACCGAGTGACTTGGCATAGTTATCAAGCCCGACATATTCATCAGGGAAACGTCGCCATTTATGTAAACTTACAAAGAAGGCAAACGCAACAGGGAACAATCCAAATAGACATATTAAAAGGCCTGCTGGTGCAAGAAACGCATAGGCAGTTAGATTTTCAAGCAGAATTCTGCCACGATACGTTTGGAAAAATGTTGGCTTGGTTTGTGACGACATATTTTTCAATCACTGGTTCTAAGATGCAAGCATTATAACAATCTGCCTTAACAATTCAATTGTGCATCAGAGTCTTATTCAGTTCTTAAAGAAATTAAAATGTTAGAAGGCAATCAATTAATATAGTTTAGCGCACCTTAAAAATCCAGCAACTAGACTTATGACCAATTTAGTCTTAATTTTTTTGAACTTCCTGAACAACTTCTGAACATATTTAGTGTACAGTATAAGAATATTATGACCACTATGGATGAAAACCATGAGTAAGACAATTCTTGTTATAGATGATAAAGTGAGTGTCGTCCGATTATTGCGTGAATATTTAACCGAGCACGGTTACCGAATTGTGAGTGCACCCAATGGACGTGAAGCTTTGTATGTTGCCCGTCATGAAAAACCTGATCTCATCCTGCTGGATATTATGATGCCAGAGATGGACGGCTTTGAATTTATGCGGACATATCGTAAAGAGCGTGATACCCCTGTTATTATGCTGACGGCACGATTAGAAGAAACCGACAAGGTAATTGGATTAGAGCTCGGCGCAGATGACTACATCACCAAGCCGTTTGGAATGGCGGAGCTCGTAGCACGGATTCGGGCAGTTCTACGACGTTATTCACAAGGGGAAATCACCTCAGAGATTATACGAATTGGAGATGTGGTTGTCGATAAAACAACCCGCGTCGTCAAAGTACAAGACAAGTCGATTGATTTAACCCCTTCCGAATTTGAGATTTTAACTGCATTAATGGGAGCTGTCGGACGGGTATTTTCGCGTGTGGAATTACTTGACCATCTAAGACAAGATGCTTTTGAACGCGTTGAGCGCACTATTGATGTTCATATCCGTAACTTACGTGCCAAAATCGAACCCGACCCCGCAAACCCGACTTACATTATGACGGTTTTTGGCGTGGGTTATCGATTTAATGATTTGGATAAGTGATGATATGCGCTCACTAAAATTCAAATGGAGTCTGACATTAGTTGTTACCAGCTTAGTTGGCATTATTCTGGTGGGTCTCATTGCAACTCAGATTAACGCCTCAGAATATCAACGCTTTCGGAATGAAGAAATCGAAGCCGCTATTGCACAATCTGCCAGTGAATATTATGAAGAATTCCAAACATGGGAAGGGCTAGACAATCAATTATTTGAGACAGCATTTCGTCAATTCCGTGGTAATGATCGTCCACAACGTGCCCCTTTTGCAATCGCCAATAACGAGGGAATTATCGTTAAGCCATCAGGGAATTATCATATCGGTGATCACGCAATCATCCCTGATATAGATAACGGCATACCAATACAAGTAGATAACACCCAAGTCGGAACCTTAATGATTACTGTACCGATGGGATTTGATGAGTCCGAATTAAAATTTCTTCAGCGTACCAATAACGCCTTATTATTGGGGGCAGGCGGAGCAGTCGTGGTTGCGGTGCTATTGGGGATATTATTGTCACGTCAATTTTTGCGACCACTCGCTGAACTGACAACTGCGATCGAAAGTGTTAAACTTGGTAAATTTGATCAACGCGTCCCTGTACGAACCCAAGACGAACTCGGCGAATTGGCACTTGCATTTAATCAGATGGGGGAAGAACTTCAACGTGCCAATAAACTCCGACGACAAATGACGGCTGATATTGCCCATGATTTACGCACTCCACTGACGGTTATTTCGGGTTATTTGGAAGGCTTACGCGATGGGTCTCTCCAACCAACCCAAACACGATTCGATACCCTCTTTCAAGAAGCACAACTCCTCAAACGCCTCATTGAAGACTTACGAACCTTGTCCCTAGCTGATGCAGGTGAACTCAAACTTGTTTATCAAACGATCGCCCCACGCGACCTACTAGAGCAGGTGATTGCATCATTTACGCCATTGGCAGATGCACAATCCATCACACTCAATCTGGAAATGATTGAGCCGTTACCACTGATCGACATCGACCGTGACCGCATGGTGCAAGTACTCGGTAACCTCATCAGCAACTCACTTCGGTTTACCCCGCAAGATGGTAAAATCACCTTATCCGCAACCCTATCGGATGACAATATTATGTTGGTAGTCAAAGATACAGGTAGTGGAATCGCGCCTGAGTATTTGGATAATATTTTTGCGCGGTTTTATCGTGCCAGCGAGTCTCGCTATCAAAGCGATAGTGAAAGTGGATTAGGATTAGCGATTGCCAAATCAATTGTAACCGCACACGGTGGACATATCTCGGCAGAAAGTAAATTAGGAGCAGGCACAACTATAATCATTTGGATACCGATAAAACGAAGAAACCTTGATTAAACTGGTCACATGGCTAGGTAAGAACTAACCATATGTTAATTGTCTGTAGAATATCCTTTCGTGTACACTGAAATTACGATGTGTTACGATGAATAAGGTGGGATATGCTACAATACACGCCCTATGTTTTACTTTCAGTAGTTTCAATGCTAGTTTCTATATGGCTAGCTGTTTCAATTTGGTCAAAACGACCCGGCACAGGAATCATACCATTTGTACTAATGGCAATCGGTTTGACGATATGGACATTTGGTAATTCTGCTCAACTCTCTTTAACAACACTTTCTGCAAAAACATTTTTTCTCCATATTACCTATGTGGGAATCACCATTGTTCCGCCTGCATGGATGCTATTTTGTTTAGCATATACAGGGCGAGGAAAATGGATAACCCGCCGAAAATTATTGCTCTTTCTGATTGAGCCCATCTTTGTACAAATCGCGATCTTAACAAATCCTGTTCATATGTCATTCTGGCAAGAATTTCGCCTTGAAGCAGTCAATGGAATTATTGTTACAACATCACTTGCAGGTAACCTGTTTTGGCTTCATGCGATGTATTCCTACATTTTTCTGTTAGTTGGTTGTGCGGTTTTAATACGCACAATGTGGCGTTCACCACAATTATACCGTGGACAGATGACATTGTTACTCGTCGGAGCGTTCGCACCGTGGATTGCAAATATCGTCTTTTTAGCTGGCTGGAGTCCCCTACCTCGTTTTGTAGACCTCACCCCTTTAGCCTTTGTGATTACGGTAATAACCATTGGGTGGAGTATGTATCGTTTCCGCTTACTCGATTTAGTACCGATTGCACGTGATGTTATCGTAGACAACATGGATGATGCTATTCTGGTATTAGACAGTTCCTTGCGGATTGTGGATGCAAACCACAGCGCAGTGAAATTATTGCGGATACCATTGACGCAGATGTTAGGGCAACCTGTCCCTCAAGTATTGTCCAATCAGAACGAATTACTCGATCAATTAACTAAGACAGGTGTTGTAGAAACAGAGATCGAGTTGCCCGTTGACGAAACGATGCACTTTTTCAAATTACGAGTTTCGACCATTTATAATCAGCAAAAAGAAACCAGTGGTCACATCGTTGTTGTGCAAGATATTACGTCACTGAAGGAAGCCAATCGAGCACTGAAATTAGCAAATGAAAAAACGCAAGAGATGACACGCCTCAAGAGTGAATTTCTTGCTACTATGTCACACGAGCTTCGTACCCCCCTCAACGCCATCATTGGTTATACAGAATTACAATTGGCTGGCATGGTGGGTGAATTATCAGAAGTTCAACAGCAATATCAAGAACGAGTCTTCTCAAATGCCAATCATTTATTGGAACTCATTAATGATATTTTGGATTTATCCAAGGTAGAAGCAGGACGCATGGAATTTATCAGAGAACCCTTTGATTTACGTAATTGGGTCAAAGAGATTGTTCAGCAAAATAGTGTCCTAGCAGAAGAGAAGAAACTCCAATTTACCGCTGACATAGATGAGAATATGCCAAACACCATCGTTGGTGATGCAGGTCGCTTACGTCAGATTGTGATTAATTTACTCTCCAATGCAATCAAGTTTACGCATGATGGCAGCGTAAATCTGAGTATTAAACGACATAGTGAAAGTATCTGGACAATTATAGTTGAGGATACCGGAATTGGTATACCTCCACATAAGCAAGAAACTGTGTTTGATGAATTCCATCAAGTGGATAATAGCTCAACTCGTCAATACAGCGGTACAGGGTTAGGGTTAGCAATTGTTCGGAAGTTGGCTCTCACGATGGGGGGGAATGTACGGCTCAGCAGTACACTAGGTAAAGGTAGTCAGTTTTCAATCATATTACCATTAGAAATTGACGAAACATCAGATATCGCGCTACAAGCAGTATAGTTTAGGAGATAAAGAACCATGACATTTAATAAAGTACCAGAACCGGGAGAAGTACAACCAAGAATAAGCAAATCTAGCCCCGTTGATGTATCGGATTGGCGTGTGCTTATTGTGGATGATGTATTCGACAACATCTCAATTGCTGAAGCAGTTCTCCAATTTAATGGTGCAGAAGTACAACATGCTGTTAATGGCGTAATTGGTCTTAAGATGATTGATGCCTTTAAACCAAATCTTATCTTACTCGATTTATCGATGCCAGAAATGAATGGTTGGGAGATGCATGAACAGTTACGTAAATCACCAACCACAGCCTCAATTCCCGTCATTGCATTAACAGCCCATGCGATGCAAGGTGATGAAGAAAAGGTCATGAAGGCAGGATTCGATGGGTACATCGCTAAACCATTTTCTGTTACCATGCTGGTATCAGATATTCAAACCATCTTAAAATCTATAAATGTGAAAGAAGAAAATGCATGAATGTAAACGATTGGACAGTTATTGTCGTCGAAGATACGTTTGATGACATCCAACTTGTATCTGCCATCTTGGCATTTCATGGTGTTAATGTAAAAGTCGCTGTAAATGGCATCGAATGTTTAAAGCTCCTTGAAGAATTCACGCCCACCATGATCATCACAGATTTGTCGATGCCAGAAATGGACGGATGGGAAATGCTAGCACAAATTCGGTCTAATCATTTGACCCAACATATTCCTGTAATTGCTGTGACGGCATACGACTCGGTGGATGTTGCTTATGATGCGTCTAATGCCGGTTTTGATGCTTATATACCCAAGCCCCTCAGCCCACGGACCTTTGTCGAAAGCCTGTTGCAGGTTGTTCAGTAGGATGCTATTGAGCAATCACCTCAGAGATTAAATTGTTAACAGGCGTATAGTACATCCGCGAATTTCCATTTTCTTTCGAGACTCTACAATCAATCATAATATGGTAAACTAAGGAGAGATAATAAATAATGGATAGGTCAAACATGATCTATTCCTATGTTCCTCATTATCAATGTTTGATGTTGTTTGCTGTTTCTTCGTGATTGTCTTAAACAAGATTCAGATTATGCTTATTCATCAAACACAATCCCTAGACAACATTCAAGAATTTAACCTGTTTAATAGGGAGTTTAAAACAATGGGCAAAAGCAAAAATTCTAAGAAAAAAACAAATCCAACCATAACCAAATCACCACGCCATAAACCGGTTTTAGCAATTCTTCCAAAACGTGCAAAAATATCTCGTAAGCGTTAGTTATTAACGAATTTTAGGATGATATTTCTGGCATTGTCCACAACTTATATCAGAAATGTCTCAATACCGATTGCTAGCAAATAATCTCAGTGAGGTGCATCCCAATGGACTTAGATACTGTTCCACCAAAGCGTATCAATGAATTAGAGCAAATGACTGCTCAACTCCTGAAGACTCTTCGGAGTTCACAACTACATCAAACCCCTCTCTATGCGTCTCTTCAGGAATTTGAACAGAAGCTCGGCGAAAAACGCCGTAGCCAATATGATGAAAATAATACGACTTATACAGGTTATTAATCTAAAACCGAAGTCAGTATATCTTTAATTTCAAATTGTGTTATGGTTAGAGAGCAATGTGAAAAAAATAAGACAATAATGTCTATCCACATTGGTGTATTGGTTATGCACCTAACAACCGTTAAGAGAAAACAAGTCTGTACACATACAATAAACCCCAACAATGTAGTTTAAGTAAAGTAACTCACTAATGGACTCTTTCAAATATCAAGTCAATTACTTGGTCGTTCAAGTTTTGAGGGTATTTGTAATTGGTTATAGCGACACCGAATAGATAGGAAAATAAGCATGGCACGAGTAACAGGTACAGTAAAATGGTTTAACGGCGAAAAAGGCTTCGGCTTCATCACTCAAGAAGAAGGCGATGATCTTTTTGTCCACTACTCAGAAATCCAGTCGGATGGCTATCGTTCACTTGAAGAAGGTGCAACGGTTGAATTTGAAATCACACAAGGTAAAAAAGGCTTGCAAGCAAGCGCAGTTACCGTCAAGAGCTAAATCTTCTAATTGAGAAGACAATTAATTATGGGTGGACTTATCATGAGCCTGCCCATTTTTTTATCCCCTACAAGACTTCTACAGTTGTCTCTTTAAGAATCGTTTGATAATGTTCATATGGGAATTGTGCCCCGCCTGCATATAGGGCATTCACTGTCCCTGATGCAACGCCTGCTCGGATGGCTTCCACAAAATCATCTCCATTAGTGAGTGCTGTGACAAGTCCAGCTAGAACACTATCCCCACTCCCAATCGGGTCAACAGGTGTAATATTAGGCGGTGTTGCTTTAGCTACAAGGTCTTTGGTTACCAACATCGCGCCATCTGCCCCCAACGTAATCACAACGACCACAATCCCATCATCAACCAGACGCTTACCTGCTTCACGCGCATTATCCAACGAATCAACTGGCATACCAAGTGCCGCACCGATTTCATCTCCATTGACTTTAATCGCATACGGTTTCGCTTGAATCGCATTTTGGAGGGTCGTCCCACTTGAATCGACCCATACTTGTTTGTTCATGACATTCAACCGTTTGATTAAATCAGAAGGCGCAGAATCAGGCGCACCCAATGGCAAGCTCCCACATAAGCAAATCGTCGGTGCATTATCTGCCACACGGCAAATAT
>Ga0209475_10002656_pt1 | contig 17585 bp, 17 predicted proteins | sample tdDd471_FD_187128 | JGI IMG/M metagenome (GOLD analysis project Ga0209475, IMG submission 187128) | Marine sediment microbial communities from the Atlantic coast under amendment with organic carbon and nitrate - tdDd47.1 (SPAdes)... | ecosystem: Environmental > Aquatic > Marine > Coastal >... | reverse complement strand
TACGGCGGCGCTATGGGCTATCAGGCCGGATCTGAAGATGTGAATGGTGCTTTAGACTGGATTTTTACCGGAACCAATGACGGAGAGAATATAGGCAACCAATGTAATCAAGACAGTTGTGTTGATCTTATGGCTATTTTGCCGGGTCTCTCAAAGGGGTTGTGCCGGAAAGTAAATGAAAGTCTGGGTATCGCTGCGGATAATAATTATATGACGCAGGAGGATAATAGTTTTGAAGTAGATCCTTTTCAGGGGAGCTACTCATACGAAGCGAGGCTTTCTGACAATGCCACACTTAATGCGTTAGACGGGCGCTCACAAGGCTGCGTGAGGGGGAATGCCTCCCCTCAAGATGCAGATACCTATTATTATTATCAGGTTTTATTGGCGCGTTAGAGCGTTGTCGATCTAATGCTTAGGCTTTCTGATTTGCTTTTTGTGCGGCATTCTGTCGTTTGCGGCGCTGTTTGGGATTTATTGGTTCATATACAAAAGAGAGCTCTTCGTTATCGTAATCAATTGAAACAGTGCCGCCACTTTGCAAGCGGCCAAATAGAATTTCTTCGGCTAAAGGCTGTTTGATTTTTTCTTGAATGATCCGTGATAAAGGACGTGCGCCCATTGCAACATCATAGCCTTTTTCTGCCAAATATTTTTGTGCAGCATTGCTAAGCTCGATACTTACATTTTTATCAGAAAGCTGGGCTTCAAGCTGCATAATGAATTTATCAACTACGCGTTCAACCGTTGCCGGGGAGAGATTTTTGAAAGGAACAATCGCGTCTAATCTGTTGCGGAATTCCGGCGTAAAAGTCTTGGTGATGGCTTCACTATCAGCGTAGTTCTGGTCACCGATTTCCCGGCCAAATCCAATTGGCTTGCGAGCAATGTCCGACGCCCCCGCATTTGTCGTCATAATCAAAATAACATTACGAAAATCAATAGATTTACCATTGTTATCTGTCAATTTACCGTAGTCCATGACCTGCAGTAAAATATTAAATAGGTCAGGATGTGCCTTCTCGATTTCATCAAGAAGCAGCACACAATGCGGATGTTGGTCTACTTGATCGGTCATCAGGCCGCCTTGTTCGAATCCTACATAGCCTGGTGGGCTACCGATCAGGCGCGAAACGGAATGGCGTTCCATATATTCAGACATATCAAAGCGCAGCAATTCTACTCCTAATGAGTTGGAAAGCTGACGGGCTACCTCGGTTTTACCTACTCCGGTAGGGCCAGAGAAAAGATAGCTGCCAATAGGTTTGTCTGGATCACGCAGGCCAGCGCGCGCCATTTTCACTGAGTTACATAGTAAATCAATCGCTTGGTCTTGGTCGTAAACCAGCGTTTTTAGGTCGCGCTCAAGTGTTTGTAACGCTTCGCGGTCATTTTTGTTCATTGTCGCAGAAGGGATGCGTGCAATAGCTGAAACAACATCTTCGATGTCTTTAAGACCTACAGTTTTTTTGCGCTGGTCTTCGGGTACAAGCATTTGTGCTGCGCCAACTTCATCAATGATATCAATAGCTTTGTCGGGCAGTTTGCGATCACCGATATATTTTGCCGAGAGTTCAGCTGCGGCTTTTAGTGCGCTAAGAGTATATTTAATATTGTGGTGCTTTTCGTAATAAGGTTGCAGGCCAACAAGAATTTTAATAGTGTCTTCAACGCTTGGCTCTTCAATGTCAATTTTTTGAAAGCGTCGGGCTAGTGCGCGGTCTTTCTCAAAATAGTTGCGGTATTCCTTATAGGTTGTTGAGCCAACACATCGTAGCTGCCCGTTTGATAGTGCAGGTTTTAAAAGGTTGGAGGCATCCATCGCCCCGCCGCTGGTCGATCCCGCTCCTATAATCGTATGGATTTCGTCAATAAACAAAACTGAGTCAGGGACGTTGTTAAGCTCGGCCAGTACTGCTTTTAGGCGTTCTTCAAAATCGCCACGATAGCGCGTTCCGGCGAGTAGAGAGCCCATGTCCAGAGCATAAATCACAGAGTTATGCAGTACTTCGGGTACGTCCTTATCAACAATACGTTTGGCTAGGCCTTCAGCAATTGCTGTTTTTCCGACACCCGGATCTCCGACATAAAGCGGGTTATTCTTAGAACGTCTGCATAAAATCTGAATTGTGCGCTGTACCTCGTGCTCACGGCCAATAAGTGGGTCGATCCCGCCTTCGCTGGCTTTCTGGTTAAGGTCTGTGCAATATGCATCAAGAGCCTCTTTGCCCACCTTTGTTTCACTGCTACTTTCAGTTCCTTGCGGTGTTCCACTTGGTTCGTCTTTTGAGGGAACTTTTGCGATGCCGTGCGAGATATAGTTTACGGCATCGAAGCGCGTCATATCGCGTTCTTGTAGCATATAAACAGCATGGCTTTCTCGTTCGGAAAACAGAGCAATCAGCACATTAGCGCCCGTTACTTCTTCGCGACCCGAGGATTGTACATGAATTGCTGCGCGTTGTAATACTCGCTGAAAGGCATTTGTAGGTTTTGACTCGTCAATTTCGTCATTTATCAGAGAGCCTAGATCATTATCGATGTAATTACTTAGCATCTCTGACATTTCGTCGAGATCAATGCCGCATGAACGTAATACTGCCATAGCATCCTGATCATGGAAGAGGGCTAGCAATAAGTGCTCTAACGTGGCGTATTCATGATGCTTATCATTGGCAATTGCCAGCGCGCGGTGCAGAGTTTGTTCCAGATTTCGAGAAAGCATTATTAAATTATCCTACGCTAGTAAAAATGGTAAAACGAAGACGAGAGCCATTCTAGCATAGTCTTTTACGGTTCGCTACGGCCAAGCGTTTATGCATAGGATACAAAAAAGCACCCCCCGGTCAAAGACCGGGAAGGTGCTGTTTTTATCGTTCATGTCCCACACTAAAGCCCCCTCCAGCATTACATGAACGAATTCTGTTCAACTAACTAAATTCGTTTTTTATCTTACGGTATTCTTATATTAAATACCTGAATTGCACGTTATGCATACCTTAGAAAGGCGGGGTAAGTCAACATCTTTTTGACATTTTAGCGGAATATTCTTAGACAACGAAAGAGGAAATTGATTTATAACAAGGATTTAGGTGCTACTCTTTTTCCATCGTGCATTGAAGGGGTTGTTCATTAGCCCGCGCAAGATCCATGACCTGCGTTACTTTTGTTTCTGCGACTTCAAAGGTGAAAACTCCACATACTCCGACTCCGCGCCGATGAACATGAAGCATTATTTCTGTGGATTCCTGACGATTTTTTTTGAAGATGTTTTCAAGTACATGAACAACAAACTCCATCGGTGTGTAGTCGTCGTTGAGTAAAAGAACCTTATACATGGAAGGCTTTTGTGTTTTTGGACGGCTCTTTAAGACAAGCCCGTGCTCGGTATGTGGTGAAGATCTGTCACCATCATCCGGGTTATCTGAATCGCAGCGTGTTTTAATCATTTTAGTATTCACGGTAAAAATCATGATCTTAAAGCAGTATAGTAGATATTAATGTTTGATTGGTCGAAATATAACCAAATTATGAGTACCATAAAATATAGCTATGCATTATTATATCAAGGGCAAAAATAATGCGACAAGATTAAAATAGTAAGGTTGACAGCACATTATTTGACATAATGGCGCGAAACATGGTAAATGTTATGCTATAGAATGCTTAAAAAGCACAATAAATTAAAAGGAATAAGATATGCTACGCACGTTTGGTCTTTTATTGACGGCAACAGTTTTGTTTTTTGCTTTATCAAAAAATGCATCTGCGGATGAATATGGCGAGCGATTTTATAACCACACTCCGAGCGGTATGGCTGAATATACTGTGCCCTCATACGAGACACCTGATATTGCGATGGATGATACAGCAGAAGATCTTCAGAATATCATGCCAGCAGCAGGCGATGCGGTTGAAGATGTTTCAGAGCAGGACAAAATCGACGCTGTAAAAGAAAATGCAGATATTGTGGCTGAATAAGAGGGGTTCGTTAAAGCGGCAGATACGTATATTCTGCGGAACATTTAACCTCCACAACTTTGTCACCGTTAACTCTCTCATAATCCGGATTTTGTGAAGTTTCGATGCCGGTTTTATGGGCCATTGGATACATAAGCTTATGGTATGGCAGAATGGATTTTCCGTCATCTAGCCATCTGTTAAGAGAATCCTGCAAAGCCACATATCCGTTCAAGTTAAAGCTGGCATCATTGTGCGTTGCGGGTAAAAGATATTCATTAATGAATTCTTCTCCTGCACCTTTTTGGAAAGCAAGGAAGCTGTTCTCAACATTGCCGTCTTCAAGTGTTGCGCCAAAAAATACGCCAGCTCCATCAAGAGAGTTATGAATAACATCTCTATCAAGCATAATGTCTTCAATGTCGAAGTCTGAAAAAAAGACGCGCTCGGCATCCGTATTTTCAAAACAATGCTTGCAAACCAGAATTTTGGCGAAATCGACTCTGGCCCAAATGTCCTTAGGTTCATAAAATATAGGATCGTTCAGGTATTCTCCGATGGCATCTTTGAGATCGTAAACCCTCAAATTATCAATTCCATTTATATGATCGACGGCCATTTTTAGGGAGTTTTTATCAAGAAGCAAATAATCCAGCCATACCTTAAATTCTGCTTCTTTATATTTTTTGGCATTCTCTGCTGCATTATCCAGCCATACCAAAGGGACGCCACAAATTTTTCCATTCTCGGGATCAGGGACGAAAGCCGCGTTGTTAATCCACACATAATTAACCGCGCATTTTGGTAGAGTTTCAGGAACGTGTTCTTTATTTGCGGGTTTTATACGTTCCCATAATTTTTTTAGCATAATTGATATGGACGGTAAGTGTTACAATATGCCCAGTATACTATAATAATTCCATTAATCGCTAATTAATTGTCATATTGCTTCGCGGTGATTGCAAAGCACTATTGGAATATTTATGCCTGAATTGAGCATTCTTCCTGAAAAGTTTCTAAGCCACAAAACTCCAAAATGGCCTGCATGCGTTTATCCCAGGTATATTTCGTTGATAACGTTTTATATGCGTTATCAGTTATTCTTTCTGCGTAACCAGGGTTTTTATGTAATAAATCAAGCGCTTGCGCCCATTTATCTTCATCAAAAGGAGGTAAAAGCAGCGCATCATGCTCATGGCGTAGGATATTGTTAACGCCCGGCAAATCAGAGCAAATCATTGGTCGTCTTGCGGCCATATATTCAAAAATCTTCATCGGCGAAATCCATCTCGATGTATTTTGTGCTGTTTTAACCAGTGCTTTATGCTGATATGGTGCAACACATACGTCAAAGGATTTCAAAAAAGAAGGGACATCAGAGTGATCGCAGTGACCGTAAAAATGAATGTTCTTGTATTTGTTATTCTGACTTAATGAATGGACACGCGATTTTTCTCCGCCAAGAATGTGAAAGCCATAATCTGGACGGATCTTGGCAATGCGTGCAATTAAATCCAGCCCTTTCCCGGGTGTAAGCGAGCCAGCATAACCAATATTAAAGCTATAATTTCCTTTAAGATCGTTAGTGTTGCTTATATTATTCTGAATGGATCGAATGAGGTCTGCGCCGTCATGCGCAACAAAAATATCTTCTGCGGAAAGTTCGTGGTAGTGTTGCAGCAATTCCTGCTTAAGTGTATCGGAATGTGCGATGATACCTTTAAGATTATCGCATCGCAGGAGCTTTGAAAAAGCAAGTTTTCGCGCTGGGTCAACAGGCAGGTGGCTAACTTCAAAAACAATGTTGCGTGCAATAGAGGCGTGGAATGCAAGAGCTATCGCATCATATCCGTAAATAAGGTCAGGCCGTTCGATGTTATTTTTGTTTCTTAAAGGCACCATACGACGTGCTCGCAATAAAATGGGAAAATACGTATGTGTGCTTAGTTCAATGTCAAAAGGCACATCAATGTCATAAATCTTGAGAATGTCAGGAGCGCGTGCATTCCAAGCGCTCTTGGCAAACACGCTAACATTATGCCCTGATTTCTTGAAGGCTTGCGCCATTTTCATCACGTGTACAGAAAGCGGACTGCGTGACGGAAGCTTAATGCCCGAAAAATAATATATATTCATGATGTCCCCCCGAACGTCTCAATGTAAGCATATATTATATGTTTGGAGGGAAATTTCCAGCGCTTAGTCACATCTGGTCTTATTCAGGTAAGGATAAATGCGATGTAAATGTTTCTTTATTGTGGTTCCCATAGAGGAATATCACGATTAAGTAATGTAGAAATATAGGCTTTATCAGGAGCGAATACATCTTCGAGTAGATTTTTTAAACGCGGGGAAAGCGGTCTGTATTTAGGAGGCTTGCGATCTCGTAAGAGATTGATCCATTCTTTAGCGTTAAAATTTTGATTGTACTGTTCAATTAAAGAATCGGCTTTCAAGCCCAAAAATTCTTCCAAAGGCTTTAACCCGTTGAAATCTGGATCGGTCCATTCTTCGTAAATCATAAATAGCATGTTTTTTCTTGGAAAGCGGGAAACCCATTTCTTTATATGAAGCTCATACTGATTTTTGTAAAGCCAACATAAATTGCTGTTTTCCGGTGTTCGTTTTCCTTCTAGCTCTTCTTCTACTGCTTTATCAAAGTGGCGCAAACGTTCGCGTTTATTGGTTCGTGCCCAATGAAAAAGACGGTTGGCACGTTCAGCAGGGTTTCGTAAAGTAAAAATTATTTTAGCATTCGGGCAGGCTTGTGCGGCTAAATCCAGATTATACTGTTTCTCTCCAAACAAAACCGCGTTGTTTTGAAAGTTTTGTGATAGGGATGTTATGCGGGCAGCTTCAGTGAAGTCTTGCCTGCACGAAGAGATTAAATTCTTCGTTAAACCATCTTGTAGAAAGAAACGATGCGTTTTTAGATGGGGGATATAAATCTGCGGATGATTACTAAGAGCCTGCAGCAGGGTATTAACACCACTTCGCGTTGCTCCTCCTATAATGAAATCCGGCCGTTTCAACTGTTCATACTCAAAGTTAAGTTACTAATTTATACAAAAAATGCGTCGTGAAGTATATTTAGTTTTGCCATAATTTTGCCACAGGAATATATTCAGTAAGGTGTTAAGTCCTTTATAGGGAACACTTCTAAGCCTAAAAAAGATTTATTTATGGCGTGAAAAAATTAAAGAATCATGTGCTCAATAAAAAAATATACCATGGACACGTAAAGTTTTATTTTCTCAGATCGGTTGTAAATTTTAAGGTATTTGCCTAGAACTTAACCTTTTATTAGGGAAAAATCTGTAGGTTTGCCAATGAAAAGCTTGCATTAACGTAGGCAATTACGTTTATATATGTTAAGTTTTTTTATATTACAGGGGGTTGCACTTATAGGATTTTCTGTCAATATAGATCAAGATTGGTAAATCGATGAAGTCAGGTCTTTAAAATATGTATCACGACAATAATTGGAATGAAGTTTCTGGGGACGAGCTTGCAGGATTTCTGGACAAGATCAACCCGATTGATGGAAAGTATCGCACTTCTCCAGCGAGCACACAGGTTTCATGGCGCACTTTGCCTTTTTATGAAAGTGTTGCTCTTATCCGTGTGAAAGATCCTAATTGGGTCAATAAAAAGATGACTATTTATTATCTAACAGATCAGGGAAATCTGTTTAGATTGAACGGAACATCTCCACCGATCCATGAAGTAAACAACAAAGCTCCGATTAAAGTTAACGAGGATAACGTGCTTGATTACTTGCGTTTCTTCTGTTTCTTTGTGCGTGGTGATGAAGGTCCGTTCTATGTTTCGGAAGATATGACAGATCCGAATTTGCCGACTGATATGGATGACACAACTCGCTCTGTGGTAGAAGGTACGATCCGCCCGGCTAGCTATGAAGGTATGAATGAGCAAGGTCACTTTTTGTGTGATGCCGTTGTGTTTTATTCAAATGCGCTATTCATTGCGAGCTTTGCCGTTCAGCAAAGTGGTATGATTGAAATGCTTAATGATGAGCCAATTGCCGGTGATCTGACATCACGAGTGGATCAGCCAATCGCTTAAAAGCAATTTATAATTGGTAGAACGTTAGAAATGAAAAAGGCCGCAGATTGATGCGGCCTTAATTTTATACGCAGCTTTCATTTGACATAGGGAGTTTGAGCGGTTATAAACTCACCTCTTAATAAAGGGCAAAAAGAATTAAAAGAATAATAGAAGGTAAAAGACTATGAAACGTACATTCCAGCCAAGTGTAAAAGTTCGCGCAGCGCGTCATGGTTTCCGTGCTCGCATGGCAGATAAAAATGGCCGTGCCATACTTGCTCGTCGTCGTGCTAAAGGCCGTAAGCGTTTGAGCGCTTAATATATAGACCTGAAATGCATACGCGAAAAGAAGATTTGGCGGCGATTGAGGTGCTTACGGATCGCCGTTCTTTCCTCGATATTCAGTCCAAAGGTAAAAAGTGGGTTTCCCGCAGTTTAATCGTTTGTATTAAGGATAATGATCTTGGGTATAAGCGCGTAGGGTTCACTGTTAGTAAACGTGTCGATAAATCAGCTGTAAAGCGTAATCGTATAAAACGTCGTCTGCGCGCTGTAGCCGCAGATGTTCTGAGTTTAAATGCTAAGGACAGTACTGATTATGTGATTTTGGGCCGCAGAGATACGGCTAGTCGATCATATAACACAATGATTAATGATCTAAAATGGTGTTTGAAAAGAACGGGTTATTATCATAAAACAGATAACTGATAAGTTATTAGGACAGTATCTTAATAGTCAAAAGTTATAAATGACTGTAAATAAATGTTATGACACGATTTTTTCGCCTTTTAATTAAAGCATATGCTTACGCTATATCGCCTCTAATGGGGCGAAGCTGCCGCTATTACCCTACATGCTCTTGCTATGCTGACGAGGCGTTTAAGCGCCATGGCGTTCTTAAAGGATTATTCCTGTCTATTGTAAGAATTTTACGTTGCCATCCTTGGTCGCACCATCCATTTCTTGATCCTGTGCCAGAGCGCTTTACATGGCGCGACATGTTGGGGTATAAACGCTCCATACAAAAATCTAAAGAACAAACAAATCAGCCTGAATGAACATTAAAACGAGGTCATACAACACATGATGGATCCAAATTCTAAAGATAAGATGCATCCCGAAGATGTTCGAAATCTGATAATCTTTGCTATTCTCTCCGTAGCTATCTGGTTTATGTATGACACTTTTATTCTGGGGCCACAGACAAAGGCCCTGAAACAAGCTCGTCAAGCGCAAGAACAGCTAGAGCTAAGCACTCCTTCTCAATTTAAGGCAGAAGATTCCCCTGTAATTATTGATCGTGATGAAGCTGTATCAAAGGCAACGCGTATTAGCTTTGCTAATGGCGAAGTGACTGGAACAATTAAGCTCAAAGGCGGACGTATAGACGATTTGAGCCTTAATAAGCATTTCAAAACTTTTGCAAAAGAAGAAAATGTTTCCGTCCTTAATCCTCAGAACACAGAAAATCCCCGTTTTGTCGATTTTGGTTGGGTGAGCGGAGATAAGTCTGTCAACTTGCCTAATGGCAATACACTTTGGCAGGTCAAAGATGGGGCAACGCTAGGCCCTGATACGCCGCCAATTACGTTGAAGTGGGATAATGGTCAGGGTGTGAGCTTTATACGCGTCATCAGTATGGATGACCAATATATGTTTAAGATGACACAGAAGGTCATTAACAATTCAGGGAAAGACTTACACCTACATCCCTATGGTCTTATTTCGCAAACAGGTGTTCCGGTAGAGCCGGGAGCTCGTAGAACCTGGGTTTCTTACGAAGGGCCGTTGGGCTTTATTGGCGGATCTCTTGAGCATATGTCGTACAAGAAACTTGTTAAAACGCCAGTTAAAAAGCTGGAAGCGCAGCGTGGCTGGATAGCTTTTTCTGATAAATACTGGCTAACCGCTCTTGTCCCGCAGCAAGATACGCTGACCAAGTTTCGTTTTAAATTGACGTCAAACGAAGGAAAAGTAGAAAATAACAAGTATCAGGCAGATTTTACAGCTTCGGAGATTCATATTCCAAATGGTGCCAGCACCACATATTCCCAGCATTTCTACGTTGGCGTTAAAAAGATTCTGACACTAGAAAATTATGAGAAAGAGCTAGGTGTTGACCAGCTTGATTTGGCTGTAGATTTTGGTTGGTTTTGGTTTTTTACTTATCCATTCTTTTTGCTCTTACATAATCTAGGATTGCTTTTTGGCAATATGGGTTTTGCTATTATTGTGCAAACCATTATTTTGCGTATGGCGGTATTCCCGCTGACTAGTTTTTCATACCGTTCTTTTGCTAAGATGAAAGTCGTTGCTCCGCAAATTCAGGAATTACGTGACGAGTGCGGGGAAGATAAGGAAAAACTTCAAGCTGAAATCGTTAAGCTGTATCAACGCGAAGGGGTTAACCCGATGTCGGGTTGTTTGCCCATTCTTATCCAGATTCCAATTTTCTTTGCGTTTTACAAAATTCTCTTTACGACAATCGAGATCAGGCACGCACCGTTTATAGGATGGATTAGTGACCTGTCCGCACCTGACCCCACCAGTGTGTTTAACCTATTTGGTCTATTGGATATCGATGTTTCATCTATGCCGTTAATTGGAGCTTGGCCTTGCATGATGTTGGCTGCGACACTTATGCAAAGACAGCTTAATCCGCCGCCGCAAGATCGTATACAGCGCATAATGATGAACCTTTTCCCTTTTTCTATTACATACGTCATGGCAAAATTTGCTTCAGGACTAGTGATATACTGGACATTCAGTGCGACGATTTCTGTGCTTCAGCAAATGTTTATCATGCATCGTTTGGGTGTTCCGATTTATATCTTTGAAAGAAGTAAAGATGATAAGAAGCTGAATAAGGATCTCGACGAAGGTGCCCCAGGTGTCCATCCATTGGTGGAAATGGTCGAAGAAGAGGTTGGAAAAGCACTTTTGGGTGATGATGGTCAGCCGTTGCCTCCAAAAGATATTAAGCCGTTAAAGCCCAAAAAGAAGAAAAAGAAGAAGAAATAGCGAAGCAAATCGAGCGTAGTACCAAGGACGCTTGTTGCCCTTGGAGTGTAAGCGACAATTTGTTCGCATCAAAAAAAGCGAAGTAAGTCATGAAACTTGAAGAATTTACAGACCAGCAATATGAAGAAGCGCGTAAAATTTTCGCCGGTTCATGCGAATTTATGCTGGGTGTAGCTTCGCTTGCGCAACTGCCTGATGCCATTCTTCCCGAGGTGGCCTTTGTCGGGCGTTCTAACGTTGGTAAGTCTACGCTTTTTAATGCATTGACCGGACGTAAGAATCTGGCGCGCACATCTAATACTCCCGGGCGTACGCAAGAGCTGAATTATTTTAATTTAGGGCAAAGCATGTATATGGTAGATATGCCCGGTTATGGTTACGCAAAGGTTTCAAAAGAAAAAGTAGCAGCTTGGACAAAACTGATCTTTGCCTATTTGCGCGGCAGGCCTACGCTACGATGCGTTTTTATACTTATAGATTCACGGCACGGCCTGAAACCTAATGATTTAGAGCTCATGTCTATGCTTGATAAAGCAGCCGTATCATATCGTATTATCTTAACCAAATGCGATAAGGTTAAGGATCAGGAGCTGGAAAAAGTAAAGCAACAGACACAAGACGTTGCGAAGAAGCACTCAGCCGCATACCCGGAAATACTCCCCACCAGTAGCGTTAAGAAAATCGGTATCAGCGACTTACAGTGTGTTATCAATTCTTACGCTTAGCGGTCTGTAAGAACGTTGTAAAAGCTATAAGAATCCCCGTTATTATTGCTCACACATAAAGAGCTGTACCCTTCACAATCTGCGCAACTGCTTGTATTCAGATCGTTATTACTGCCGGTATTAATAAAATAATCTTTCATTCGCCCGGATAATGCCGGGATGGTATTTGATCCGGTAATCTTGTCATTGAGCAATGCGCAAAGAGGCTTGCTGATTTGATAAGCCGTTAGAATTACATCTGTTGACGTGCTCTTGGTCCATTCAACATTAATAGAAGATGTTATATACCAGCCCGGATCTTCGGATTCTTTAGAAACCGTAACCGCCTCGGGCAAGCTTTTTATATCCAGCCCGCCGCCTTGTGGGTGATAAACCTTATGCCCATGAGGGTAAATACTAAAACTCGCATCATCTGGCTTTACTAAATTAAGATCACCAATGGAGCTTCCCGTTATCATCATCTGGTCAATCACGGATTGCGCTTGTGCGCTATAGCCGATTATCTCTGAAGCATAAAACTCCATCTTGGCATCATCTAGCTCGGCAGTGCCTGCGTTATGTGTTTGCCGCGATAATGCGAAGCTGAGCGAGCCAAACAAGACCACAGCAATCAGAACATAAACCAGCACGTTCCCACTTTCTGAATCACTAGTATTTATTAAATTATAATTGCCATAAGGGCCATTGAGGCCCCGCGCGGAAGCGCGAAGCCTGCGTGGCGTTTGAACGCTTTCTTCATCAAATAATGAAGAAACGGTAATGAAGCTTTTCCAGCTATTTTTCATGGCATTTGTTCTCTTTTTGTTTCTTTGGGCAGCAATTTATTCTATGATACATCGAATCGCTCAACGTAGTTAAGTGTAAAAGACTTTCTTTATTTGAAGGGAAAATATATTGGAAAGCGGAATTTATCTGTATTTGGTAAGTGTGTTTGTAATAGGGTTGGTGCTTGGCGCAGTTGCAGTTTATATGCGGCAAATGAAGCGTATTATGGGGCTTGAACGTGAAAACGCGACGCTAAAGGCGCAAGAGCAAGCCAGTAAAGATGCGCTTGAGAAAGCTGGTGAATCACTGGATATGCGTTTTAAGGCAAGTGCGCAGGAAGCTCTGCAGAAAAGTAATGAGCAATTTTTGCAATTGGCTCAAGAGCGTTTAAAAGGCGCGCAAGCTGATGGCGCTCACGATCTGGAAAAACGTCAAAAAGCTATTGATGAGATGGTGAAGCCTGTTCACGAAAATCTTAAATCTATGTCGGCTGCGCTGGAGCAGGTTAGAGGCACTGATAAGGCCTTACGCGCGGATCTAAACAGTCTTAACCGCGAGACCGCAAAACTAGTTGGCGCATTGCGTGATCCATCCGCGCAAGGAACATGGGGAGAGTTTATCCTTGAAGGTGTTTTGGATAAATCAGGCCTTATCAAAGGGTTGCACTATGAAACGCAAGTAAGCTTTGAAAGCGATGCAGGCCGCCAGCGTCCCGATGCTATTATTCATATGCAAGACGGCTTTAACATTATTATTGATGCCAAAGCGCCAATTAACGAATTTACGCAGCGCCTTTCTGAGGATTTGAGCGAAGATGAGCGCCTGTCTATCATGAAAAAACTCAGCGCACAGGTGCGCAAGCATGTCACAGCTCTGGGCGGTAAAAATTATTGGGAGAATGTGGAAAGCCCCGATTTTACGGTTTTGTTCCTGCCATCTGAACATATCTATTCTATTGCCTTGCGTGCCGATACGGATCTTGTTGATTTCGCCGCTAGCCGCAATGTTATTATTGCTTCACCGACATTATTGATGAGCTTATTGCGTGTCGTGGGCTTAAGTTGGCGTCAGGTGGAGCTTGCCCAAAATGCGCAAGAAATAGCTGATCTTGGTTTTGATCTGTATAAGCGGTTCCTAAAATTCACGGATCATTTTGGAAAAATTGGTGGTCATTTGCAAAAAGCTATGGGTGGGTACGATGCCGCTGTTGGATCGTTGGAGCGGCAGGTTTTACCGGCTGCGCGCAAATTTAAAGATCTACAGGGCGCTAAAGCAGGTATTGAAGAGATCAGTGCCCCTCAACCCGTAGAAGCTCTCCCGCGCCAAATCTCTTTAACTGCTGAAGACGAGCAGGAGAAAAAACGCGCGTAAAAATCTGTATGTTTTCTAAGGGGAATATGTCGTAGGCGCTGCTTGCTCGGATGCTTCTGCTACAGTAAATTTTTCTGCGTTGATGGGGCCGCCATCCTTAGGGTTTTCTGGATCAAAGTACCTCGGCGAGTTGTCGGTAATATCTACCATGAGGCTTTCTTCACCACCTCCCCTATATAAGCGGTCATCGTCTTTATAGGGGTTTTCGTCCCATTGAACTTGTTCGCCAACATTGCTTTCATTGAGACGCTCGAGAGCATCTTTGATATATGCGACGCGGTCTTCATCACTGCGTCCTTCAATAGAAGAATGCCAATTGTTGGGTAATAATATGCGTCCATGCCCCGGTGCCCATAAATTCTCGGCTTCGGGGGGGTACTCGAGTCCCATGGCATGGGTTAATGTATGAGCAACTGAGTTTGAGTTTTGACCGGGGGTGAATGCTCCAATTATTATATAATCTATATTCTGATGGTTTATAAATTCCGCAGCTTCTAGGGCTTTAATGGCATGTTCTGCAAATTCTTCTTGGCTACCATTGAAAAGAGTTGCTTCTGATATCAGAGGAAATTTTTCACTCAATCCTTGTTTGGCCATACCTTCTTCTAAGGAGATTCCGAGAGTAGCACGCACTCGTAACGTATCTCTACCAGACATGGAAGGAAAACGCATTTCCCCTTCATCCCGATCCCATGCGTCACCATTGAAAGCGAGGAGGGTTTTTCCATTGCACGTAAAGGCGATTTCGTTATGAACAGCTGGCTCCGTGATTATGGGGTCAATCAACTCATAACTTTTTACCGATATTTTGTATTCGTCGCTCATTTTATAATGGCCTAAATTCTTATTATTTCCATATTAAAAATAGTATAACATAATTGCTAATTAATTACTAAAAACGTGTGACTGGAGCGTGGTTTTTAAAATAATTTGAATAAGGACTTTTTCATGATTCTTGACCAATATCGGAAAAGAGATTATCACTTAAAACCCAAAGGTGATGATTATGAATAGTTATGAAATTATTACAGTTCCTAACCCGGTGTTAAAGCAGGCGGCGCAACTGGTTGACAAAATTGATGATGCAATCCGTAAGCAGATGGATGGTATGCTGGACGCTATGTATGATGCTCCGGGAATTGGTTTAGCTGCTAATCAGGTAGGTTTGCTCAATCGTGTAGTTGTCATGGATCTTGCTAATCGCTCTGAAGGTGAGGAGCCAAGTCCGATATATATGGTTAACCCTGAGATTATATTTGAGTCTGAAGAGGTGAGCATAATGGATGAGGGGTGTTTGTCTGTCCCGAAGCAATATGCTGAGGTCGAACGTCCGGCAATTATTCGGGTAAAATATTGGGATTATAATGGTAAGGAAGCCGAGTTGGAGGCGGACGAACTATTAGCGCATTGCGTACAACACGAAATCGATCACCTTAACGGGTTGTTGTTTATCGATCATCTCTCCAGTTTAAAGCGCAAAATGCTCCTCAAAAAAGTACAAAAACTGAAAAAACAAAATATTCTTTAAACAATAGACCCTAGGAAAGGCTTTTCTCTCATGCCACAAAAAGCCCTAAAGGATAAAATTCTAAAAGTCGTTTTCATGGGTACACCGGATTTCGCAAGCAACGCCTTGCAAGCGCTCATCAACAGCCAGCATGAAATTTGTGCTGTGTATTCGAGAGCACCCCGTCCTAAAGGGCGAGGCCATAAGGTGCAAAAATCACCAGTTCATGAGTTAGCTGAAGCGCATAATATTCCGGTTTACACTCCCAAAACCCTTAAAAATCAGGAAGAGCAGGATCAATTTGCCGAGCACAAAGCAGATGTCGCAGTGATCGCTGCATACGGATTGCTTTTGCCTAAGGCTGTTCTCGATGCTCCACGTTTCGGGTGTTTGAATATCCATGCGTCACTTCTGCCGCGTTGGCGCGGTGCTTCTCCTATCCATCATGCGATATGGAAGGGTGATGAGAAAAGTGGTGTCACCATCATGCAAATGGACGCCGGGCTGGATACCGGGGCTATGATTACCAAAGATGAAATCAGATTAGGTAAGGATATGACGGCATCGCAGTTGCATGATGAGCTGGCTGTTATGGGAGCGCGACTGGCGCTGAACGTAGTGGAGCGTCTGGCTGCAAGCGGAAAAGTACAGTCCGAGCCTCAGGATGATGAGCTTTCAACGTACGCGCCGTTGCTCAAAAAAGAAGATGGGCTCGTGTGCTGGGTGCAAACTGCTGATGAGATAGATAGGCAGATACGAGCGCTCAACCCTTGGCCGGGTGTGTGGGCTATAGGAAAGGAAGGGAAACGCTTTAAAATACAGAGAGCGCAGTTTTCTAAGACGCCATACCCTACGCAAGAAGTGCCGGGAACAATACTGAATAAACGCGGTGAAGTTATGTGCAGCGACGGTAGCGTGCTCAAGATTACTAAAATCCAGCCCGAAGGTAAAAAGGCCATGGATTTTGCTTCTGCTCTCAACGGGAATTATTTGACCGTAGGGGACGTTTTTCAATGAGCTCTGAACAAGCAACGCTTGAAGCGGAAGAAAACCAACTAACACGCTATAAAATAACTTTGGAATATAACGGGCAAGGCTACGCTGGTTGGCAGCGTCAGCCTAATGTGTTGTCAGTTCAGCAATTGGTTGAAGAAGCCATTTTAGGCTTTTCTAACCAGAACGTATCGATTGTAGCTGCAGGCCGCACAGACGCAGGGGTTCATGCGCGTGGCCAAGTTTTTCATGTTGACCTAAAACCCTTCTCAAAGCCAATGAACGGGTATACTATTCTTAAGGCCATTAATGCTTATTTGCGTCCTAATCCAGTATCTATAATAGATGTGCAAATTGTAGATGAAGAATTTCATGCGCGTTTTAGCGCGACTAATAAACTTTACCAATACAGGATTATAAATCGCCCGGGAGTTCCGGCTTTGGAGCGTGAGCTTTGTTGGCATATAGGTAGAAGCTTGGACATCGAGGCCATGCGCGAAGGTGCTAAGTATCTTTTAGGGCACCATGATTTTACATCCTTTCGTGCTTCTGAATGTCAGGCTAAATCACCGATACGTACGTTAGATCAACTTGATATTTTTGCGCATCCCTATGACACATGCGGTGGCACGGAAATCATCATTGAGCCACAGGCACGCTCATTCCTCCATCATCAGGTTCGTAATATAGTTGGCACATTATCTCTTGTTGGGCTAGGTAAGTGGCAACCCGAAGACGTTAAAATAGCGCTTGAAGCCAAAGATAGAGTCGAAGGCGGGCCTACTGCTCCGGCAAGTGGGTTATATCTGATGCGCGTTGATTACTAACCTTCTCTAAAAAAAGTATAAAAACGCGTATGGATTACATACAAATTCCACGTAGATTGTGACAAAGATATGGCGAAAATATGTAATAATTTGCCAAAATTAAAGGAAGTGCGTATACTCCTTAATCTAATAGCAAATAAAAAAATAAACCCACATAAGGGCATTTATTAAGTTGTATTTAACTGTGTTCTTACTGTGAAGTTAATAAGAATAAATATGGGGTATAAAATGAGATCTTTTTTATTATTGGCGGGCGCTGTGACTATATCTTTGGGGATGTTTTTTGTCTCTGATTATGCCAGAGCAGATGCCGGAGCGGCTGAAGCGTTGGTGTTCCGCAATAAAATT
>Ga0209475_10002653_pt1 | contig 17593 bp, 13 predicted proteins | sample tdDd471_FD_187128 | JGI IMG/M metagenome (GOLD analysis project Ga0209475, IMG submission 187128) | Marine sediment microbial communities from the Atlantic coast under amendment with organic carbon and nitrate - tdDd47.1 (SPAdes)... | ecosystem: Environmental > Aquatic > Marine > Coastal >... | reverse complement strand
AATACTCATGCGTTACCCATTCTTCTTGCGGCCACGGGCCTTTGTGGGTTTGGGGTCGGGCTCGACGTAGAGGTGTTCCAGGTCGTGGGCGATGGCGAGGGACTTGTCGGTCTCGCACTTTTCGCGCACGCGGTCGGGCCAGTAGGCCATAGCGAGGTGGGCCCAGTCGTAGTCGCCTTTTTCCAGCTTGGCCCAGGTGTCCTTCAGGACCTTCTGCCAGGGCTTGTGGCGGAACAGCTGCCACAGCGGGGCGGCGGTGATCTGGACACCGTCGTCGTGGTTCGGGCGATAGGTCTGGGCGATTGCCAACAGAGTGTCGCGCAGCTCGATCAGTTCGAGCTCGAGGGTCTGGAGCGCCTCGAAGTTTTTCTCGTCATCGCGGGACCGGGCGCTGCCTTTGGTGCGCAGGGCGGCGACGTCCTGGCCGACCTGCTTCAGCTTAGGCTCGATGAAATCGTTGACGGCGGTGAAAAGGGTCTGGTCGGTCAGGCTGGGGTAATAGAGCCAGAGCGTATAGCTGCCCGAACCGGTTGAGATCGGCCAGTAGATCGGGGCCTTGCGGCGGCTCTTGCTGTAATGCTTGAGGTGGAACTTGAAGAAGTCGCGTTGCAGCCAGCGGCGTACATCGGCGGGCACAGGGGCGTCGACGCGGGCGAGCACTTCCTCGATCAGGCGGGCGAGGTCATTCGGATGCCCCTGGTCGTCTACCAAGATGCCGGAATGGGCATGGAACGGCTCTGCACCATCAGGCAGCATGCCGGGGCTTTTGGCGGGTAGCGGGTCAAAGGGGTCAGGCTCGGGCGGGGCTACGCGTTCACCGGTGGCCAAGCGCCAGTCGAAGCGGCCGAAAGCGACGCCAGCGGCCCAGCTGAGCAGACCATCAGTCTGGTCCACCGCTTCGGCACCATCGTCGTCTTCGCTATCGTCAGCGTCCTCGACTCCGTCATCTTCGTCCACCGCACCAGATGACCCGAGCGCTGCGGCGCGGTCTGCGTCGCTGAACCCGTAGAGGTCAAACGCGATGTCATCGATCTCGGCCTGGATATTGGAGAACTGCTCCGCAATGAGCAGCGGATCGAATTCTCCCGATCGAGAACGCAACGCCGCTGGCAAGTAAAACGCGTGGGACGTTTCTTGAACAGTATCTAGATTACGCTTGAGCGACCACGCGTGGCGAGCAAGTTGTACTAGTCGCTGTCTGTTGTACAGGTCGGGAATGGGCAACGGAGTTGTTTGGATGACGCCGACTTCAAACGAATGCGCAGCGCCTCCTGGTCGTGCGTCGGCAGCCGCGAGTTGGACCTCGACAAGTTTATAAAATGCGCTGCTCAGGCACATTGCTAAGGCCCAAAAAAGGGAATCTTCGCTATCACTTTGTGCGATTACGGCTGGACCTTTATCGCCGAAAATACATCCCGCAGGCATGACCCTCATCGACAGCCGACTTTTCGTTCGCCTTGACCAAGTCAATCCTGGACGAAAATATAGCTCTTTGCTTGGCACAATTGCCGATTTGTAGGTCTTCGTGGTCACTCGCTCGGCGAGCAAATAACCACCTTCCAAGTACCAGTCTACGACCAGATGAACGTCTGAATAGAAAGGCCGAAACTCTCCCCCCTTTGGATGAGAAATCCACCTGCCATTGCCAGATTTCACCTCATGCCAAGATCGTAAGAAGCGGAAGTCATCGTTCGAATTGACTCCTCTTCGAGGCAGGAATCCAGTTGCTTCGCTCTCGAAAGCATCATTCTTCTTGAAAGTATTGCGAACGGAACTTCCAACCCAATAAGCGAACGAAGCACCAGGAAAATCCTTAAACGACTCGGTATCAGTGAGAAAAATCCGCTCATCGCCAATGCTAGCGCGAAAGTGAGCCGAAAGTTCATCCAATGCAGAATGCTTGTCAGTTGCCTCAAGCGCCCGAAGAAAAATAGTCATTATTTTTTCTCCAATGCATAGGCGGCGGCTTCAACAAGTGCATCGTCCATAACGCCAAGTCCCAAATCAACCATCACCGCTGGTTTAGCGATGCCAAGAACCACGTCTTCTCGCCACGTTTTGAAGCTCTTGAGGAAGAAGCAAGTTCGCGACGTGATTGCACCCATGCGGCTCCCTGTACGCATCAGCCCCAATCCTCGCTCGACGAAAATAGCAAGTAAGTCGTTCTTGCTTGCAGGGTATGCTTCTATAAGCTCGCCTTTCGTGCTGGCGGCCAATGCTCCAAACGGTGGATTCATCACTACTACGTCAAACACCTCGCGGCAGTGGTCGATCATCCGCAGCCCCTGCAGCGCATCCTCGGCAAACAACCGCCCCTGATAGGTGGCACGCGCGGCGCGCGCAAACTCGATCAGGGCTTCTTGCAAGCGGGCCTCAGCCTTCTGCCACTGCGCCATGTCCTCTTCGCGGAAGAGATCGCCATGCTCGCCGAAGACCGCACGCACCAGGGCGGGCAATTCCTTCTCAACCTGCAACAGCACCCCAAGCTCTGGCAGGCCCTCGAGCAGGAACAGCGTCTTCTCGAACAGCTCTGCATCCAGGGGATCGAGCTCTTCCATAAACCGCTTGCGCAGGTCCACCTCGGCCGGGGGCGCAACGGCCGCCACCACATGCCCACGCCCGACCTGGGGCCGGTCCTTGGCCTTCACGCCCGCCTCATGCCAGGCGCGCTGCGCCCGCAGCCACAGCGCCAGCGACGCGATCTGCGCCGCGCGCGGGTCGATATCGACGCCATAGATGTTGTGTTCGATAATCAGCCGCGGCACGTCGTGCAGGAACGCGTCCTGGTCGGCATAGGTCTGGCTAAGCGGTTTCAGATCGGCGCTGCCGCCTGTTTCCGCATCCAGGCAGCCGGGGCCATGGGTCTGCTCCCACGCCCATGCCTCGCGATAGATCTCCAGGAACAGATCAAAGGCGTAGAGCCCGAAATGCATCGACCCGCAGGCCGGATCGAGCAGCTTGATCGTGCGCGGATCGCGTAGGCGCGTGGCGGGTTCGGGCTGTTCGTCCGGTTTCACCAGCAGGTATTGGCAGCGGTCGCGGAGGCCGGTCTGCCCGCCCGTCCAGTTGAACCAGAGCCGCCCCAGCGTGTTGTCGACCAGGAACTCCACCACATAGCGCGGGGTGAAGAACTGGTTTCGCACCGCCAGCTCGCGGCTGTTACGCGGCGCCTGAGAGGCATCACGCATCGCTTTGCGCTCTTCCTTCGAGTTGAAGTACTGGTAGATCCAGCCAATCGTCTCATCCTCGGCCCAGAGCGGTTCGATCTCGCCGTGGTTGATGAGGGTGAGGATCTGGATCAGGGCGGCCTCACGCGGGAACAGGCGGCCCTGGGGCGAGTAGCGGTCGAAGAGGCCGGGAAGATCCTGTGACAGCTCGTCGAAGACGCTCTGGAGGTAGACGCGGTAGGCGTCGCCGGTTTCACCCAGGCCGGTGCCTGCCAGACGGGCGTAGAGCTGAAACCCCTTGGCCTGGTAGCCGTTGCCGACGGATTCCATCAGCAGCCCGCGAGCCTCGGCCATCCTCAGGGCGGCGAGGCGGTTCAGGACGGTGAAGGCCTGTTCGCGCACGATGCGGTCGAGCCCAGCCTTTGTGTCGGTGTCCGCGCTGGCGCAGTAGTGGGCCAGCGTGTCGCGCAGGATCCGCGCCGTCTCGCGCTGCTGGTCGTTGATGTGGCGTAGGCTTTCGAGCGAGGAGGCCGTGCCGGAAATCGGATCCAGCCCGTAATCGTTCTGAAGTTGACGGGTAAACTCCTCTTCCAGCGTGCGGCGTGCGTCGGTGACGAAGCGCTGGAGGCGGTTACGGGTGGACTGATCAAACGCCATCCTTACTCCTCACTGCCGAAGCTGAATGAGACTTCGATCTCGTCGTAGAGGGCGAGCTGGGCTTTGATCTCATTGAGCTTGATGATGAGGGCATCCAGGTCGGCGGCCGTTGTCATTTTGGTGGGAACAGAAACCGCTTGCTCGAACTTGGCCGGACCCTTCTTGCCCTTCTCAGCGCGCTCGTCCTCGATCCGCTGGCGGATGCGTTACTGGCCTTGACGTTGAATTGAGCGCCGGAGCCCGTCGATCGTGCTGCTGATGTCATAGTCACGGGCAAGCAGCTTACGCAGGCCCGCAAGGTCGTGAGACGCCGTCAGTTCAAGACTGTCCAGCTGGCTGATGGCGCTGCCGGGCTCTTCCTGGGTCAACTCTCCCCATTCAGGCACGCGTTGAAGCTCCTCCGCACCTTCCTTGATGCGTAGTTTTTGCTGGTCCGAAAGCGAGATCACAGCCTCACGGACGCGGCCTTTGACATGCGTGAGCAACGAGCTGAAGTCTGCGCTATGCTTGAAGAAGTCCTCAGTTTTGAGGCGTTCGGTAAGTGCCGACAGGTCTTCGCTTAGCTCGTTCCGCAGTTCACCCGGCACGCCTGTATCCGGGAGCGCTTCGATATCTTGGCGGTGCGACTGGAGTTCGCGCAGGGTTCCATCAAGGCCATTGTCAAGCGAACGCTTTACCTCGAGTGCCCATTTGAGGTTGTCGGAGAGAGCAGACGTCTCCGCGCCCAGGCGTTGTGGCGCGTCTGAGGCGTCGGTGAACATGACGTCCGCGAGCTCCTGGTTCATCACTCGGACACGGTCGCCGCCAGCAAGCCCCAAACCGCCGAGCTTCTCTCCCAACGAGCCGTAGTCGTGTTGGAATCGTGGGAAATGCTTGGCGGCGGCTTTGCTGATTTCCTGTTCAAGCGGAATGACAATGTCGCCGATCAACTCCGTTAGTCGATCTGCGGCGCGGCCAAGCGTTTCGTTGGACGGACGCTCATCCCGAAGGGCAACGCCAATCTGTTTGAACGAATTGTTTGTCTTGAGCGCATCGATGGCCTGCTGACCAGCGGCGGTCACTTCTCGACCAGAGACCTTCAATTTGATCTCTCCGGCCATCAGCATGGCGGCGAGAATGTAGCGGGTCGTGTCAGGCGACCATCCAAAAGGATCGCTACTGAAATCGTCGAGAAGCCGCTTCCCATCTACGGTGCCGCGTTTGTCGATGTAGTCCCGAATGCTTGTCATCGCCTTGTGGTCGGTCTTGAACGACGCTCGGCCAGAGGTGGTTTGAACAAGGCCAAGCGGATCAATCCCGCTGCTTATCGCGGCGGGGTTGGCCACCTTCAGGAATTTCTCAGCAGTATCGGTACCTGCACGAATAGGAGCCTCGATGTAGCGATCGAACACCTGCGTCGCCACATCGTTCAGGAGCTTCTTGGCTGCATCCAGCAGCTTGGGATCTAGAGCAGACACAGCGGTCGCCTGGCCACGAAAGACGAACGATCCGGCCTGGAGCGTTTGCTTGATCTTGCTTTGAAGTTGCGTGGCCAGCTTGGCCGCCCTGTCCAATTGGCCAGAACAGTAGTCGCGTACCTCCTGGTCGGGTTCGTTCCGATGGAGTTCGGCAATGCGTTGGCACCGATAGATATCGTTTGCCAAATCGTCCATTTCTGGATTTGAGCGGGCAAGCAAGCCGATGATGTTCCGCCCGGTACGGCTGCGAGATTCGTCGAGCATCCTATTGCGCGCTGCGTCGTAGTCGGTGGCAGCCACCAACTCCAGGACCGTCTGGACGGTGTTCTGGTCTCCGGCAAGGCTTGTCACGGCGCTGCCAGATTGGACTTTGATCCCCGATGCAACAGCCAATGTCCCGTGAAGGCTGACCCTTGGCAAAGGGTCGAAAACTTCACGTACAGAGTCGCTGAAAATCCGCCGGACATCGACGGAGCGAAGTGCCAGGGCTCCACGCTCTTGCTCAATATCGCGAAGTTTTTCACTCAAGAAGACAAGGTTCCCGTCCTTCTCCCCGAGCGGAACCAACACGTCGCCCAGCATCTCATCAACAGCTTCTTTCACCTTGTCGAGTTGGGACGCTGAAGTGATTGAGGGATGCATCAAGCTGGCGACATTCTGGACGCTAACTGGCAAGTTCCCGAGGATCTGAAGAACCGCGACTGATTTAGCGATATCCTGATGGAGATCACCATCTGGGAATCGGATAAGCACCTTGCCGACAGCCTGATGCACTGACGGGAAAGCCCGTCGAATGTCCTTCTCAAGTTCGTCGTAGAGCGTAACAGTCGTCGCAAGCCAGCCAACCGGCTGATCTGCCATGGCGGTCGTTCCACCTTCACCCTTTAGAACATCCTGAATGACCTTGATGGCTGATCTCAGGCCAATGCCGCCAGTCGACTTGGCCAGTGCACCGAGCAAATGGAGAAGAATGTCAAAGTGCGCGGGAAGGAAGGGGTACAGGTTTATGAACGTCTCACGGCTGAAGTCGGCATCGTAGTATTTCGCATCTTGAAGCCTCGTGTTGTGTCGAAGCGCTTGACCATGCGCGTCAAACAACTTCCCAAGTTGCTCCTCTCCGCTGGGTGATTTTCCAAGCAGGCGCCGGTAGCAGATTTCCTTAATATCGCTGGATTCCAGATCGATCTGAATCGGAAAACGATCCTTGAGCTTGTAGAGCTTATCTGAGTTGAGTGCGGCCCGTGGATCGTCTTCCGTGAGCGTTTGTTGGGCCGTTGAGATGATCCAGGCTTTGCCATCTCCAAGACGTTTCAGGTTCTTGGCAAGACCATCCAGATTGAGGATCAGGTTGTCGCGGGAGGCAACATACTGACCCACCTCATCGACGATAAAGATGATGTTCTGCTTGCCACTCTTGGAGCGAACAATGTCGATCATCTCCTGGACGCGTTGGTCTTCGAACTGAAAGAATTCTTCCGTGCTCGAAGAGAAGCTCTTCGCCTCTGGGAACAACGCCGGATACATCTCGTGCGCGATTTTTGGGATTAGGCCATCAATGGCGAGGGGGTTGTTCTGCACGCGATCCCATGTCGCTCCTGGAAGTGCTTCTGCGACGAGACGATATAGCTCCTCGGTACGGCCATCTTTTTCGACCATTCGCTCAAATGCCGCGACCTTAAGGTTGCGGGAGTAGCCAGCCCATTGAAGCACCTTAAAGTAGAGAACGGTGGAAACGTCCTCCATCGTCGCGCCTGCCAGCATTTCGCTTGCCAGGTCGAGCATCACAACGGCCGCGGGGAAACGCTGTGCAACCGTGTTCAGCAGAGCTTTGGTTTGCGGCTTATGCAGACGATCCTGCAGATATTTGATGAAAGGCGCTCCTTCGATCGTGCGCTGGTCATCGAAGGCAAGACCAAGGTATTTCGTGAATGAGCTTTTGCCCGATCCATAGAAGCCGGAAACCCACACGCCCACTTCATTTTCGCCGCCTGTCTCCATTGCGAGCTGCATGCGATCGAGAAGCCGTCTGAACTGCTCCTCGATGCTTTCAGTCACAACGTATTCGGCAATCTCCGACTTCAGACGGTCTTCCTGAGCAGCGCCATAAGTGATGACCTTCTCGATGGTCCTGTAGATGTCTTTGCTTGGATCGAAGAGAGATCTAATGCTCATTTTGGTATCCCTGAAACCTTTCTGCCTCTAGCCGCCAACGTGGACAGAGCGGTAATTGCCGTCTTCGGGGTAGAACCCGAGAAACTTGAGGCGGGTCTTGCCGGTGCGAACCCCCGGGTAGAGGAAGATCGTCGGTACATGAAACTTGCCTTGGAGTTGGCTCTCGATCGCGCCAATTCGGAGGAAAGGATGCAGCGCCTCAAGGTCTGTGACCAAAAGCAATGCGCTTGGGTTGCCCTCAAGGGGCTTCAGAGCGTCCTCCAGCCTGCGCAATAGGCCGCCACCATTCGCAACAATATCTGCCAGCGCTAGGTTCGTTCGAGCCCAATCACCTGGGGAAGCTTTGTCTTGTTGAACGCACAATGACCAAAAGGGGTCTTCCTGCAGAAGTCCCCATAGATTTTCGGCGACCGAGAAAACGTGCACGTCCCATCCTTCTTGGTGCAGCTTTGCCTCCCAAGCTGGCGTTTGCCGCTTGACCTCCAAAATCTGTTCCGGAGAAAAGATGAGGTAGTAGATGGGCTCGAAGCTCGCATGCCCGAGCTCGCGGCCATGCCGTATCCTCTCACGAAGTTCGTCAAAGTCAGCCCTTAATGAGGACATCGCAAAGCTCCTCCATGTCGCGTTGTTTCCAACTGATCCGCACGACATCTCCCGCGGACTGAATGATGACGAGGCCTTTCAGGGAAAGACGCTTCATCTCTTCAAGCACATCGTCTCGCTCTAAACCAAAGAGCTTCCAATCGTCGTGGTTCAGAACGGCATTGTCGCCAATGCCACGGAAATGCAGCTCGTAGGCCAGATATGCGCTCGTTGTTGGTGAAATCCGAAACGGAAGAATGCGACGACTCGACCTTAGTCCACGTTCAAGCAACCCATAGTCGGCACAACATCCAGTTAGGTATGCAGACACTCGGCGGATCGTCGATTCAGACCACCGTTTTGATGTCTTCCCATCGTCAATTCCCCGCTCCACGAACGCCCGCGCGTCTTCGCTGGAGATCTCTTGGTAGCCGCCCGCGTAACGTGCCCAGTAGACGTCGCGAATAAAGTCGCCAAGAATGGGATTTGCTCGGCTTGTAAACACGAGCATAAGCTGAATGAGCTCCGATGCCGGGAGATCGGCGGACAGTTTCTTCAAATGGAGCGCCGGTTCGGCGTCGGCCGTCAGATAGCGCGGCGCAAAGCATTCTGAGACGATGTTTCGTAACCGTCGCGCAGTAATTTCCGGAAATCTTCCAGATTTCAGAGCAATATCGTGCAACTGACTCGTCGACATGCCAGGCGACCACAACTCGAGAAGAGCTCTCGTCTCGTTCACAAGACCAAGCCCCGCCTGCAACTGAGTTGTGTATGGCGCCCGTTCCATCATGCGACCAAGTAAGGAAGAGCTTGCGTGTCGGAGGACAGCGCCATCCGGTAGATTGCACCAACCTTGTCCAAGAGATCGGATGCGCGGAGTTCGTCGATTCTTCCAACCAGCACTGGTCCGACAGCCTCATCGACCGTTCCATTGCTAACCTTGGAAAGAGCGTTGAGAGCGGCAGCCTGATCAACGATCAAGTCGGGATCAAAGAGCTCGAGTAGTCGTGCCTGCACCATTTCGTGCAGGTCTTGTTCGATCTCTTCTGGAAGCCGGAAGATATGGAATGAGCCCACGCTCAAGTTTTCGTCATGAAACCGACGTGCTGCCTCCACTGCGCCATGGTACTGTGCCAGAGGAGCCGTTCGCGAAAACACCGGCTCAAGAAACCGAATGCTCGACGCCTCGTAAAACGATGTCGGCCACCAATTGCATTGCGACTTCTCGCCGAGGAACCCGACAAGATATCGAAGCTCAATTATTCGCCGCATCAAATCGGACTGTTCACCAAGGACCATCTAGCCCTCTCTTTCTATAGAACTGCCCGGTGCCAGGCCTACAATTGGGGACACCAGGACAATTTGCTGTTCTTGGGGAGGGCGGGCTGATGCGTTGTTGTCGAGGCCCAGTCTCTTGAGCGCATAATAGAGAAGCGCCCGGCGCACTTGAATCTTCGCTTTGCCATCTCGCATGCCATAGTCGAGCGCGATCACCTTCTTCTGGCTTTCGGACAGCTCTGGGTGGGGGCCGATCTCAAGCGTGACATGCTCTTGCCAGTCCTCATCGGCGGCATCCGTGACCTCACTGGCTTCAACGCCGCGTGTCGAGATGATGCGAGAGAGCAGGAAGTCCTTGAACACCTCGTCCATCTGACAGAAGGCCCGCGTGTGCCACCGGAAGCCATCGAACCCAATGGCATGGGGCGCGATCCACCGCCAACACGGCTCAGGGCGTGACAGGGACTGATATTTCACTTCGATGGCCTCTGAACGGCGGATTGCGCCGACAACGGATCGCAGAATGACTGGGTTTACACTGCGTGTGGGCGTTGGCGCGGCATCATATGACGGCAGTTCAGCGATCCAGGTATCGTCGCTGTCCATTATACCATCAGCCAAAGAGCGCAGCTGCGCGAGGTAGCGGCTGGCGTCAGGCTCGAGGAAGTGTGGGGCATAGTCCGGCCCCCGGACATATGTCCGCGCACTCTTGTCGTACACCATGTTGTCCGGCACGACCCCGATATAGCGATTCAGGTCGGCGGACGCTTGGTTCACCGACAGCCCGAACTGCTCCATCAAATCGCTGCGGTTCACTCGCCCCTCCCAAAACAATCGGAACTCGATGAACTCGAGGCGCAGCGCGACTCCCCAACGAAGCTCCAATTTGTCACTATCCACTTCGCACTCCCGACTCGGCGCGTATGATTAATATGCGCGCCCATTTTTTGTGCTGTCTGCACGCTAGCGGGGAGTTATATCGTGTTCAATCGAAATGCTTCGTGTGATTGTCTTTTTTGCGCTGCCACAGCCATGGGAGGGACGAGGTAGACTGTGACCTAATGGGATGAACTGCCTTCCCGCCAAGACCGCAGCCATTGTTGTGGAAACAGCGGAGGGAGAGGAGCATTCCGATGGAGATCGCAGTACTGGGCATTGATCTGGGGAAGACGACCTGCAGCGTTGCGGGGCTTGATAGGGATGGCGCGGTTGTCCTGCGTAAACGCGTCCAACGCCATCGGCTCCAGGCTTTCCTGTCGGGCCTCCCACCTTGCATCGTGGCGATGGAGGCGTGCGGTGGGGCCCACCACCTTGGTCCTCTCTGTGTCGAGCAGGGCCACGAACCGCACGTTCCTTCGCATTATGGCCACCTGATGATTAATCAAGCGGCAGAAAAACGACGCGGCGGACGCGGAGGCGATCGTGGAAGCGGCGCTGCGGCCGACCATGCGCTATGTCGAGCCGAAGACTGGGGAACAGCAAGCGCGTTCCATCCTGTTCCGCACCCGCGAGCAGTTCGTGAAACAGCGCACCGAAGCGGTCAATGCGCTGCGGTCGCACCTGTACGAGTTCGGCTTCACCGCGCCCAAGGGGATCGGCTATCTCCCGCGCCTCGGTGCTGTCCTCGAAGATACGAGCTCGGATTTGCCGCCGCTCGCCCGGGAAATCTGTCGCGAACTGCTGGACCAGATCGCGAACCTGAGTGGCCGGATCAATGCCATGAAAAAGAGGATCGACGCCATCGCCAGGGAAGTCGAGACATCCCGCCGCCTGCAGACCATGCCGGGTGTGGGTCCGATCAGCGCCTTGGCTGTCGAAACCTTTGCGCCACCGATGGAGCAGTTCAAACGCGGTCGCGACTTTGCGGCCTGGCTGGGGCTGGTACCGCGACAGGCCTCGACCGGTGGCAAGCAGCGGCTTGGGAAAACCTCGAAGATGGGCCAGCGCGACATCCGGCGACTGCTCGTCACCGGTGCGATGGCCGTGATCCGCTGGGCCCTGCGCAGGGGCGCGCCCGGCAATCCCTGGCTGGCGCGCCTGCTCGAACGCAAGCCGCCGATGGTCGGTTCGGGTGCGTGCGGCGCGCTTGCGGGGGCTTTCGGTCAGAATGGCGTGGACCTTGGCAGAGCTTTGCGCAGGCGGTCTGGGGGTCTACTTGCCAGAGATCTCGACGATCGTGTCCGTCGCCCCGCCAAGAGCGCGCTGCAAATGAAACAATGTCAGCGGGTCGTCGGGGAGTTCCGCCATCAGCGCGGCCAAGGATTGTTTTGCCGCAGGATCGCCTGAGGCAAGTTGCGCATAGGCTTTCCGGTAAGCTTCCATCTGGCCTGAAGCCCCGATCTCTGGCGGCAGGGGTTCGAAAGACTCCAGGCTTTGCAACTTGCCGGGCAACAGCAAAAAGCCCGCCGGGCGGCCGGAGAATTCGGCTATATTACCTGCGACGCTGACGCCGACGCATATCCGGGTACCCAGGACCTTGTTGGCGCTTTCCAGCCGGGCCGCAGTGTTCACCGCGTCTCCATACGCGGTGTAGTCAAAAAACGACTCGCCGCCGAAATTGCCGATGATCGCTTCGCCCGAATTGACTCCGATCCGGGTGGTTCCCAGCGCGATACCGCGCGCGTTCCAGTCGGATCGGAATTCTTCCGCGAAGGCATCGATTTCCAGCGCGCTCTTGACCGCGCGCGCGGCGTGGTCTGATTGTGCCACCGGCGCCCCGAAGGTCGCTTGAACCGCATCGCCGATGATTTTCATTACAGTGCCGTCATTGGCGAAAACGATCCTGGCGACTCCGTCGATATAGCGGTTCAGCAATTCGACGATGATATCGGGGTCGGTCGATTCGACCAGCTTGGTGAACCCGGTCAGGTCGGTGAACAGAAACGTCGCCTCACGCCTGTCACCGCCGGGTTTCATAAGATTGGCATCCTGTGCCAGAGAATTGACGACGCTGGGCGAGAAATACCGCGACAGCGTGGCCCGTGCCAGTTCGGCTTCGGCTTTTTCTCGCTGCAGGGTGCGAAATTCGTCGAGATGCAGAAGGGTCTTGCGAATGGTCGCTTCGAGGTCATCGAATTCGATCGGCTTGGTCACGAAGTCAAAGGCGCCGCGGTTCATCGCGGTGCGGATGTTGTCCATGTCGCCATAGGCGGAAACGACCACCGTCTTGAGCTCGCGGTGCAATTCGTCGAGATGGGTCAAAAGGGTCAGGCCGTCCATTCTGGGCATGTTGATGTCGGACAGCACCATCAGCACGTCGCGGTCGGTTTCCAGCAGGTCAAGCGCTTCTTGCCCGTCGTGCGCAAACACGAACTCCATCTCTTTTTTGCGGATTTCGCGGCGAAACTTCTGGGTCACCAATGCCTCGACATCGGGTTCGTCGTCGACCACCAGAATGCGGACCGGCGCGGTCATGGTGCGGTCCGGTCGGCCAGGCCGGCCAGTTCCGATTTCAGATCGGCGAAATCGACCGGCTTGGACACCAGCCGCGCCGCGCCGCGCCGTCGCGCCTCGGTTTCGGTGCCGGCATCGCCATAGGCGGTGATCATGATCACGGTAAGATCCGGCGTTCTTCGTTTTACCACGTCCAGCAGGTCCAGGCCGGTCATACCGGGCATGTTGATATCGGACAGAACTGCCATCACCTCGGGCGAGGTTTCGTCCTGCAAGAGTTGCAACGCTTGGTCGGCGCTTTGTGCGAACAGGAACTCATAATCCTTCCTGCGAATCTCGCGGCGGAAATTCTGTCGGAACAGATGTTCCGCGTCCGGTTCGTCATCGACCATCAGAACCTTGAACATCGCTTCCCCCTAGCGATCAGCGGCTGCGGTTTGAAACGGAACCGATATGCAGAAAGTCGTGCCTTCGCCCGGAACCGTATCAAAGCTCAGGTCGCCGCCATGCTGTTTTATGATATCGAAACTCATCGACAGGCCCAGACCGGTGCCTTCGCCGGTCGGTTTGGTCGTGAAAAACGGGTTGAACACCTTGTCCTGCACCTTGGCCGGAATGCCGCCGCCATTGTCGGACACCTTGACCAGATAGCGACCGTCCTGCCGGGCCGTCGCGACAGTCAGCCGGGCCGGATCGCCGCCGGATCTCTCGCGTTTGACCGCCTCGTACATGCCGTTCGAACAGAGGTTCAGGATCACCCTTTGCAGATCCTGCGGCAGGCATTCGACCCGCCCCACCGCGTCCGACAGATCAAGCTGCAGGTCGATGTTGAAGCTTTTGTCGGCGGCGCGGGCGCCGTGATAGGCAAGGTTCATCGCCTCCTGGGTCAAGGCATTCAGGTCCACCGACTGCTTCTCGGTGGATCCTTCGCGCGAATGCAGCAGCATGTTCTTGACGATGCTGTCGGCCCGGCGCCCGTGCTGGTCGATCTTCAGCAGGTTCTCTTTGACGGTGGCGATCAGGTCCTCGGCTTCTTCGCGATCATCATCGCCCAGCCTAGCAATCGGCGCTTCCAGTACTTCGGCCAGTTCGTCCATCATCTCGGCCGACAGCTTGGCGAAATTGTTCACGAAGTTCAGCGGGTTCTTGATCTCGTGGGCGATGCCGGCGGTCAGTTGCCCGAGGCTGGCCATCTTTTCCGCATGAACCAGCGACGCCTGCGCGGTCTTCAGATCGTCCAGCGCCTGTTCGGCGGCTTCCCTGGCCAGGGAAATCTCCGCCTCGCGGTTCTTCAGGTCGGTGATGTCGAAATAGGTCAGCATGCGGCCGCCGTCGGCCAGCGCGACGCACTGATAGCTCAGCACCATGCCGTCGGCCCGCTCCACCACCTGCGGGGCGATATCGCCGGCCCGGATGCTGGCGATACGGCCTTGCAGCCATTCGTCCCAATCCTCGGGCGCCACCGCATAGATGCCGTTGTCCTTGTTGAATTCGAGCAGTTCCTGCATCGTCGGGTTCCGGTCGATGAAGTTTTGCGGAAAGCCCCAGATCCGTCGAAACGCCCGGTTGGCGATGCGCGCGCGCAGTTCGGGGCTGGCGCTCATGAACAGCACGCCATAGTCGATATTGTCCAGCACGGCGTTGAATTCGGCCAGTGCCGCGTTGAGCGAGTCCTCGGCCTGTTGGCGTTCGGTGATATCCGTGTAGGTGGCGACCATCCCACCGCCTTCGATCGGGTTGCCGACGATTTCGATGATCCTGCCATCGGGGCGGGTGCGTTCGAACCGATGCGGTTTGAACTGCCGGCTCAACTCGAGCCGGTTGCGCACCTGTTGTTCGACGTCTCCGGGGCCGTATTCGCCGCGCTCGGCATTGAAGCGGAACGCCTGTTCCATGGTGAACCCCTGCTGAAACTTCTCGGCCGGAAACTCCATCAGTTCCAGGAACTTCTGGTTCAAGGTCATCGTGTTCAGGTCGCGATCGACCATGGTGATGCCCTGGCCCATGTTTTCCAGCGTCGATTTCAGGATCGTCGACTGTTTCTCGATCTCAAGCTGCTTGGTCTTCAACTCGGTCACGTCGGTATAAATCGACACGATGCCGCCGTCGCGGGTGCGGTGGTCGGTGATCTGAAGCCAGGTGCCTTCGATGAACTGCTCGCGGCTTTCACCGCAGGCCTTCAGCCGTTTTTCGGCGATTGCCGCGAGGTAACCCGCAACGTCGCCGTCCGACTTGGGGAACAGCCCGCGCTCCAGTCCGGCCGCGATGATGTCGGTGAATTTGGCACCGGGCATGACCGCGTCGCCGAGCGCGGCAAAATACTCGCGATACCTGGAGTTGCCGATGACCAGCCGGTCGTCAGCATCCCACAGGGCGAACCCGGATGAAATCGCCTCGATGGCTTCTTCGAACCGCTGCCGGGCGGCCTGGGCCTCGTCTTCGCGGCGCTTGAACTCGGTGATGTCGGTATAGACCGACACCCGGCCGCCGTCCGGCATCTGGCGTTCGTTCAGCAGGATCCATTTTCCGTTCGCCAGTTCCAGTTCCCATCGTGCGACCGGCTTGGCCCAGGCCTCGGTGCGCGCCTTGATCCAGGCATCGACACCGTCTGGATGCGGCTTGAACATGCCCAGATCATAGCCGTCGCGGATCATGTCGAAGAACGAGCGTCCGGCGACGATCACATCCGACATGTCGGCGCCGCTCGCCGCATCGCGGAAAATCTCGACATAGCGGTCGTTGAACATTTCAACCCGGTCGTCGGCGTCGATCAGCAGGATACCGTCCGAAATCGTTGCCAGCGACGCCATCAGCCGCGATCGGGTCCGCTCCAGTTCGACCTGGGCATCGCGAATGTCGGTGATGTCGCGCACCGCACCGACCAGACGCACCACGCGACCCTGATCGTCGCGCACCCCGACGCCGCGATCGCGCACCCATCTGTGCCCACCCCCCTTGGCGCGGACCCGATAGTCCATCTCGACCGCATCGGACTGCTGCTTGAAATGTGCCCTGATCGCGGCGACGTAGTCGGGCAGGTCGTCCGGGTGCAGCCGGTCGGCCCACATCCTCGACGGGCCTCTGTTGACCTCGAAGTCGAACAGCCGGGTCAGGTTGGCAGAGAGAAAAACCTCATCGACGTCGACATTCCAGTCATAGATGCCGTCACTGGTGGCCTGCGTCACCAGACCATAGCGTTCCTCGCTGGCGGCCAGGGCCGCATCCTTTTCGACGCGCTCTGTAACGTCGCGCACAGCCGCGACCAGTCTCGTGGCCCGCCCCGCGTCATCGCGGATAGAGGTGCCGTGATCGGACACCCAGCGCCAACCACCGGAGGCATCCCGCAGCCGGTACTCGCAGCGCCAACGGGGTTGCTCGCCCGCAATGTGCCGCGCCAGCGCCGCCTTGTATCGCTGCAAGTCGTCCGGATGAATGATGTCTTCCCAGGGACAGTTGCGCGTTCCGTCCGTCCGGAAATCCCGTCCCAGCAAGTCTTGCAGCCGTTCCGATGCAAAAAACCGGTTCGCGTCGATGTGCCAGTCGTAGATCGCCTCCTCAGCAGCCTCCGAGACCAGCGCATAGCGTTGCTCGCTGGCCCGCAACGCTCGATCAGCGCCTCTCTCGGCGGTGCAGTCCTGGTAGGTGATGACCAGCCCGCCGGCTGCAGTCCGGCGATAGCGGATTTGCAGGATCTGACCGCTGGCCATTTCGCGTTCCAGTTGGCGGTCGCCGGCGGCAGAGATCTCGGCCATGCGCTCGGCCACCTGGGCGTCGGCTGATCCGGGGCCGAAATCGCCCCGCTCTGCGTTGAACCGCAGCAGGGTCTGCAGGCTTACCTGCGCGACGCAAAGCGATTCCGGGTATTGTCGCAACGAACGAAAGGCGGAGTTGCAGAAGGAAAGCCGCATATCTGGATCAAAAATACCGACGCCGACACTTAACAGTTCCAGCCCTTCTTCGGCGCATCCGGTTGTGATCGACATCTTGTTTCCTCGGACCCTGGCTGGACAGTAACAGATTTCCGCCCGATGAGGTTCGACTATTTGCTCGGGAGGCTCGGCACGATTTCCTCTTCTTGCCTGGGCGCCCGTCTGAAGCTGGAGATTCTGCGGCTACGAATACAGTTTAATATATATAACAACGTGTTAGATGGCAGAGAAGGCTGTCTTTCAGGCCCATCCGCTCCGCCACCATCACCATTGCGAACCCGTTCATGCCGCCCGACCGAGGCGGATTTTCTCCTGTTTTCAAAGGGGTTTGCCGGATGGGTGCGAACCGCTGAGACGCAAGGGCACGGTGATTTCCGTCTCTGAATGGCCCGTCGTCTCTGGTCGGGCGAACTGCGCTGATTTCGGTTCGGCCGGAATTTTCCTTGCGTTTCCAATAGCCTGACTCGCAAGCCCGCCAAAACTGCGCGCCCTGTTTCCATCGCTATCGACCGAAACAGAGACCGAACATGCAGGAGGCGCAGCCGCGAGGTACGCTGGTCGAATGGCGCGTAGCGGTGGCGGTGAACTCCACACCGTGGACGTTGGTCCGATACGAGATCAACATCCGCAGCGTGAACGCGAACCGACGCCAGTCCTACGGTCGCCCCGTGATCGCTTGGTGGCGCAACGCATGACGCAGGTCGAAAGCACGTTCCATGAGCCAAATAGCTTCTTGGGCAGTGTTAGAGGAAGTTGACTTGAGGCGGGCAGGGTGGTCTCGTAGCTTTCATTGATGACCAGACGATCGCCCTTTCGCTATTTCAAACCGAGCCCCGAGATCATCCGCCTGGCGGTGATGATGTACGTCCGCTTTCCGCTGATTCTGTGGAAAAACTAACGTTTGCGAGCGCAGAAATGGCTGTTCCAAATTCGGCGTGAGCGCCTTTTCTGTCAGGCT
>Ga0209475_10002652_pt1 | contig 17595 bp, 12 predicted proteins | sample tdDd471_FD_187128 | JGI IMG/M metagenome (GOLD analysis project Ga0209475, IMG submission 187128) | Marine sediment microbial communities from the Atlantic coast under amendment with organic carbon and nitrate - tdDd47.1 (SPAdes)... | ecosystem: Environmental > Aquatic > Marine > Coastal >... | reverse complement strand
TTAGATAACCTAACACTGTAAATCGTCAAACATAGTTGGACATTTACATAGGTTATATTTTAAGTGTGATCTTACCATTAATTACGGTTCAAATGTAGTTCAAAAAATGGTTTCATGAAACCATTTTTTGAAGTTTCAATTTTTGATAATTCTGCCTTCTTTTTTTTAAGGTTCTAATTTTAGTTTGTTCTCTGTTATTGAGTATCTTTTTTGACCTTCCAAAATACACATCAGCAGGTGTAAGGTTATCTATTGATTCATGATACCTGCTATTGTTATAATGATCTACAAAAGCCTCTAATTGTTCTTCTAACTGCTCGGGAAAGTAATAGACATCCAACTTGATCACATTTTTGAGTGAACGATGATATCGTTCTATTTTTCCTTGCGTTTGTGGGTGATGGGCACGGCCACGAATATGCTTCATGCCCTTTTGATTCATGAACTCGCCTAGCTCCTGGGCAACATAACATGAACCATTATCGGATAATAACACTGGTCGTTGTTTCTTTGGAATACCTGTCTTTTCCAAAGCCTTGTTTATATTGCGTTCCACATCTTCTCGGGTCATGTTTTTGCATAGTTCCCAATGGATAATGTACCTGGAGTAATCATCGATTATGGTGGATAAATAATACCATCCCCATCCAAAAACCTTAAAGTATGTAAAGTCTGTTTGCCACATCTCATTTATCCGTTTGGTCTTATTTGTAAACTCATCAGCTGCTTTTATCAAATCATGTGTGGGTGGGCTAATCAAACCAGCCAGCTTCAAGATCCGGTAAACACTACTCTCTGAAATGAACCATTTTTGGGTGTCAGTAATAAACCATGCAAGTTCTCTGGCAGAGTATTCTGTCAGTTCCAGGGCAAGGTTAATCACTTTGGTTCGCTCTTTATCCGGTATCCTGTTCCAATGACTTCGTCGTTTTGGTTTACGTGCTGCAAGACCTTCGTATCCCTCATCCAGATATCGGTTATACCAACTGTAAAAAGTACTACGGCTAATCCCAAGACTGGATAAAGTGCGCTTTACACCAAGTTCTGATTGCTCCACTATTCGTATGATTTCCATCTTTTCGTTTTGCTTGAATCGCATGTGAGCTGGCTTAGAAATTAACCACCTTGGCTTTTTTTTATTAGTTGATTCTCCAGATAAAGTTCTGCCAGGTGTTTCTTTAAATGGTCATTTTCATTCCTTAAAGAGCGAACTTCATCGGTATTTGCTTCCCGTTGTGTATCGCCATTTAATCGCTTTTTCCCTGCCTCCATGAAGTTTTTACTCCATGTGTAATACAAATTAGCATGAATGCCCTCTCGGCGACATATTGCTGCAATACTCTCTTCACCACGTAGTCCATCCAATACAATCCTGATTTTTTCTTCTGAGGAAAACTTGCGCCGCGTGTTACGCTTGATTTCTTTAATGATTTTTTCTGTACTCTTCTTTTTTTGTCTCATTGCTTATGATTTTGCGTTTATAAAAGTAGCAAAACCACAACTTAATTCATAACTTTGCCGTGTCCAATTTCTTTTGAAGACATACACCCTGGTGGGGCTACATATAACAAATCAAAAGTCTTGTAATTCAATGAATTGCAAGGCTTATTTTTTTGGGTTGCGGTCATGGTTGCGGTTATTTTTCCATTTTCTTATCATATCACCATGCCATTGACATTACCCTGGATATACCGACTGGCTTAGAAGATCCTGCCGGTAAATCAGACCGGGTTTATCCAAATGGGGCAAAAGATAAATTAAATTTTGAAATTGATGAATCATTCCATATTATTATTTTTAATATTAGCGGTGTATGCGAGTTTGAAAAACCCGGGGTATGTGGTATGTATCAAATGGATGTAAAGGATTATCCAGCAGGAATATATTTAGCTAATACTGTAACACATGAACCGAAAGCAATGTAATCAATCACTAGTTTCCTGATATCTACATTATTTGCAGAATGTATTTTTTCAAAATAGATTCCGGGTTCGATACCAGATACATTCACATTTAGAGTATTAGCATCTGTGTCAATTCGTTTAACACCATCAAACGTCATAGGTGGTTTCATCACTAGCCTGTTACGGTCTATTTCACAATAATCTGCTTTACGCCGGTAGAAGTCCTAGTCATTACCTGAACAAAATAAGTTCCACTGGTAAGGTGGCTAAGGTTGATGTTGAACATGCTTGTATTACTATTCTGATTTAGAAAAGTTTTTTAAACCATTAAGCCATCCGTTGAATAAACTGTTACCACTGACTGTTCGAAATTTTCTTGTGTCGACAGTGTAATTTCACCATCCGAAGGTACAGGAAACATCTCAAAATGGAAATCTTTGTCAGGAGAAATTACCTTGTGATCGGTGATATTTGTTAGCACCGGATTCTCGCTATAGGTTAAAAATTGGATTTTATTCAGGTTTTAATTATTTTCTTGATCAAAATGTTTTTTCTCAAATTTAGGGCTGTATTTAATGTTCTCTTTTTCCCATTTCTTAAGAATGGGCTCTAAATTTGATCGGAATTCCTGATAATTTTTAAGTTCTGGGAAGCTCCAGCCAACCTCTGCATAAGCTGCAATTCGTGGGTATATCATTCGGTCCATATCTTCCACAGTTGGTATCCATTCGCTCCACATTTGGCAGCCACTACCCAATACTTTCGGAAAATATTTCTTGTCCAAACCTGCTGGAATGGGATCAAAGGCATAAGCTTTTTCCAGAGGAGTATAATCATAAGAATAATCAAGATAGGTATCAATATGATGTGAGTTTACAATGTCATAACCCTGAGAAACTGCATCATTCACTAAATCAATATTCCCCTTCCAAAAATGAACGATAGCATTGGCAGCCAGCTTTTCTTTGGTTTCATAATCAGAATCCAATTGCCATTCATGAATATTGCTACCCACTATTTCATTCCACCCCATCATTCTATGGCCATTTTTATCAATGAAATTAGAGATGGTATTGGTGAAATATATTTGTAAATCAGCCGGAGAATTCAAATTATGTTTTATCATAAATGCCTGAACCTCCTCAGAATCTTTCCAGGCATCAAACTTCACCTCATCACCACCAATGTGGATTACTTTGCCCGGGAATAAAGCCATAACCTCCAGCAGCACATTTTCCAGAAATTCATAAACACGAGGATCGGAAATATTAAAAGCATCGGGGCCTTTACCGAAAACTACGGGTACATCTATTTCCTCACCAATTGTTCCCAGCCATGGATAAGCTGCAATTGCAGCGGATGCGTGTCCTGGCATTTCTATCTCAGGAACAATAGTGATTTGGCGTTCTTTGGCATAGTCAATAATCTCTTTAATTTGCTCTTGAGTATAAAAACCACCATGGGGTTTTCCTGAACGCTCTTCACTATTCCATCCTCCAGTTTGGGTGTTCTTTCTAAATCCTCCAATTTCAGTCAATCGGGGATACTTTTTGATTTCAATTCTCCATCCCTGATCATCGGTTAAATGCCAATGAAACACATTCATCTTCAACAAGGCCATTTCATCCAGTAATTTCTTCACCTGTTCCATCCCTTTAAAATGCCGGGCTTCATCAAGCATCAGAGCCCTCCACTCGAAACGCGGATAATCATTTATGGAAACCGCTGGTACTTCTATATTAATGTTGGTTTCGTTTAATACAAGAGGAATCATTTGCCGCAATGTTTGGATTCCATAAAAAATACCAGTTTCCGAAGCAGCCTTAATAATAACAGCCTTATTACTCACCTCTATGTAGTATCCTTCATTTCCCAGTTCTGTATCTAATGACTTTTGTATTTCTAACAGAATCCCTTCTTTGCCCTTTTTCTTCATCTTAAGGATAAAAGCCGGAGATAACAAATCCTGCAAATATTCAGCATTTGCTAAACAGTTTCTCGAAGCTACTATAACAGCCTTTGAATTGATTGAAAACGATCCTTCGCTTTTCTTAACAGAAAAGGGCTGAGGAATAACATTTATGTTTTGAGAGTTCGACACACTACCTAAAAAGAAAAGGAAAGTAACAATGGATAAGATTTTTATCATAGCAGAAGTATTAAAATATTATAGTTCAAGTTGCCGTCTTAATTCCTTTAAAATCTTCACATCTTTGTCTCTAATTCTTCCATTACGATTTGGAGGGCAATTTAGAATCAGAATATTATCCTGAGCAGTAGCTATTTTGTACAAATCAAGCAACTGCTCAATCGATTTAAAAGTGGTATCATTTGTATTGTAAAACCACCTTTTACTGATGCAGATTGTAGATTCCCAGGGCATGTAATAGTTCTGCCCTTCATGCGAGAAGATTTTGGGGTCATTCTCAACGGGAAGCATCGGATCGCCCAACCTGAAATCGCTGGGGAAATACCGGATGGGATAGCCTTCTTTTTGATCTGCCGGGTAAACAGGATGATGATCAGGATTTTCAGGCAATCCGATTGTCCAGTTTACACCAATCTGGCAGTTTGGTTCCCTGGATTTAATGGTTTGATAAATTTCCTTAAGTGGCCATCTTTGGTTTTCTTTGGTCCAGCCTCCATCAAACCAAAACTCAACTATATCTGTATGTTTTTCAGTAATGTCCATTAACTCATTGAGTTGAAGGATCATATAGTCATTGTATTTATGATCAAGAGCCGGATTGTTTTTATACCTGTGTGGATGATTCTCATTTGAATATTCATTTTCATCTTCTTTTCTGTCCCAGAGTGAATAATACAAACCCAGCTCCACATCATACTTTTTACAGGCTTTTGCTACGGCTTCCACAACATTGGTTGTATTGCCTGAATTAGCGATGTCATATTCAGTGTATTCACTGTCCCATAAACAAAATCCTTCGTGATGTTTGCAAATAAGAATCACATATTTCATCCCGGCTTCTTTGGCTGTTTTAATCCACTGGTCAGCATCAATGGCCGTGGGTTTATAGGATGAAACAGGCTTTGAACCATCGGTCCATTCCATATCATGAAAAGTATTTATTCCGAAATGGATGAACATTCCGTATTGGCGTTCGATTTGTTTTAGCTGGGCCTCGCTTGGTCTTTTCGAGGGAATGGGTAAAATTTGCTTTTCAGTCCTATTACAGGAAACCAAAATCAATAGAACAAAAAATAACACTGGTAAATTTTTCATCTTATGGCGAAGGTTTTATTCAACAATAATTTCATCAACAAAAAGCCAGGCATCTTCTCCGGCACTCAAATGCCAGTCTGGCAAAGGCCCGTAATTTTCAGCAAACACTTTTATATATTTTGCCTCAGCGGTTTTAAATTGGGAACAAAATTCATGAATTATTTCTTTGGAAATTCCCGCTGGTACTTCATTTTCGATACTGGCCACTTCCTTAAAAGCTACACCATCTTCTGACACGAATACTTTTAATTGCCTTGGTAAAACGATCCATGAGTTTACCACCTGAAGACAATTAGTCCTGACAGAAGAAACCTTGACAGTTGCTCCCAGGTCGATTACAACTTCCAGGTCCTTTCCCCAGAAGCCTTGCCAGTTTCCATCCTTAAAATCTTTACTACCAAATATACTGTTTACCAATCCCTGGTCACCACCACCTGTATAGCGTTCATGATATTTATTGGAATATGAAAGTTTTTTACCAGTTGCAAGGTGCTTGATGATTTTCGTGTCTGAAATTAATAAGGAGGGCTCACCATCAACGAAAACCTTGGCTTTAACATCAATATCTTCAAATATTTTAAATGGCTTTGAATAAAGCATGGAGTTTTTTGAGGGCTCGGTTCCATCTAAAGTGTACCTTATCTCATTTTCATTATCCACCTCCATTGTTATGATAAATCCCTTTAGGCCTTCATCATAAATACTTTTGATGGAGGCTGTTTCTGTAATGATTGGCCAATTATCTGTTCGGAATGTGGATGCCGGCAATCCTTCCTTATTGAATAAATTAGGTTCGTCGCCATTGTTGAAAGCAAAGCGGACAGCCAATGGATGTTTCACACTTTTAGAAGATACGATCACAGTATTGTTTTCAATTTCTGCTAAGGCAGGATGAAATACTTTGTCCTCACCTGCTATAGTAAAACAACTCAATTCGTCGTCTTTACATGCTAGCCCAATCCCAATGTGATCAAAAGTCAGGATGATTTTTTTTCCATCTTTACGCATGGATTTATATAGCGGGCCGCTGTAAACCAGCTTTTCCATTCCGTAGGTTTTTGCCAGAGCCCATAAAGCAAGTCGTCGTCCTACATCTTTTTTATTTATCGGATGAATATCATCAGGATTACCAATATCCAGGGTTACGGCCATACCGGTATTGGGAATTTCAAGAGAATTTCGCTGGGCATCTCTTAAGGCTGCACCAATAATTTCCTCAGAATAATTGAAGGGAGCCAACTGTACAAAATAAAAGGGAAAGTCGCCCTGACCCCATTCATCCCGCCAACTCGAGATCATCGTGTTCATCAGGTTCTTGTACATGTAATGCTCTTTTGTATTGGCCTCACCCTGATACCAAATAGCCCCTTTTATTCCAAAGGGAATTAGTGGATGTAACATGGCGTTATATAAACCGGATGGTGATTGCATATTTCGGGGATTAATACCCGGTGCTGCATCATAACTTTTATATTTATATTTTTCGATATAATATTGGCCTTCGGGGGTGGATTGCAAAACATTATAATTGATCCATGCCTGTGCTGATGAACCTCCCCAACTTACATGAATCAGTCCAACAGGGACATTCATTTCTCTGTGGATTTCTTTTCCAAAATAATAAGCTACGGCACTAAAGGATTCGGCAGATCCCGGGTTACACTTTACCCATTTGCCATAGCAATCCCTGCTGGATTCATCAGCATGGTCGCGGGCTACATAGAATAATCGTATCGAAGGGAATTCGGCATTTTCTATTTCTACTTCAGCATTTTCGGTTTGATTAAGAGCCCATTGCATATTTGATTGACCTGAACAAATCCACACTTCGCCCAGCATTACATTTTCAATTATTTGATCATTAACGTATAACTGATAAGGCCCACCTGCAGAAGTGGTTTTTATCCTGGTCATCCATTGTCCATCTTCATCTGCAATAACAGTTTTCGCAGGCATTCTGCTCCAGTTTCCTGATATTATAACCTCGGCTCCCGGCTCAGCCCACCCCCATACGGGCACTTCAAAATTTTGCTGTAGCACCATGCTATCACTGAAAATTGAAGGGAGGTTTATTTGAGCTTGGATAGGACAGTTGAAAACCAACAGAAAAAATAAGGCCATAAAGAGAGGTGTTTCTTTATTTTTCATATCATTCAATTTTTATTTATGAAAGGATATTCCTCCATAGCCCTTTCCAATTTTTCTGCCATTGCAACAAATTCATCAGCATTCAATTCTTTTAAATATATCATGCCGTGTGTTGCCCTGATAAGCGGGTGGGTGTTTTCATAAAAGAATTTTTTGCCCAGCACATATTGTAATTGTTTTAATTGCTGCACCCAGATTTTTTGAGTAAGGTCACTGAATTTCCCATCATATTCATAGCTGGGAAATGACGCATTTACCTGACTTTTATAACAATCGGTAAAGGAGTTTTGAAGTATATCAAGGGCATTTAGCGAAACCGGCACAAAAAGATCGGCATCAGCAGGGTGAAACCGGAACCAGACATTTCGGTAACCTATAATGCGAAGACCTGAAAGGTCCTTTTCTTTTTGCCACTCTTTTACAGCCCCGGCAATGGTCTGTAATACTTTATAATGCGTATCAGGCCCGCTGCCTTCCGGATCAATAGCAAGGCTTAAAATGGTAGGCTGATACTTGCGCAATTCATTTAATACAGGCTCAATGTCCCGCTTTTTTTCGGGCTGTTCCGTAAAAATATCTCCTTTATAAAATCCCAATCGAAGATGATGAATGTTTTTTACTGGAACACCGTAGTGAGCCCAAACGAGTTCTTCTTCAAACTCCCGTATCATCCCTTTGAGCTTCTGAGTTTTTACAGGGTTTTTACTACCATCGTAACTTTTAGAAATCTCTTCAATGGTTTCTTTTATTGTAGAGGTGAGCGAGTGTATGCTTTTTACTTTCCATATCTTAACAATACACCTCACGAGCCTGTGGCACAATCCCCTTAATTTGCCCTTTTCATTTCTTCCGGCAACATTGTTTAAATAATGGTAAACATCTTTATCCCATTTCAATAAAAACCCTGTGTCGAAGAAATCAGGATATTGGATCATTTCCACTCTGCCATCTTCTATCAACTGCAGGCAGGAAATAAGCTGATCATTCACAAACTTATTTGTAATGGCCGTAAAGCCTGAAGTAAGAATTGAGAAATGGATATCGTTTGTTTCTGATCGGACCTGCCTGTTCGTATATGGCATTATTCCGAGCATGATATCATCGTGATGGGGGCCAGTATGGTAAATGTTTTGGTTCCGGTCTTTTGCCATTCCCCTGTCAATCTTTCGCTTTATTGTATCAATAACAGATTGAACAGTTTGTTTCCCAAGGTCAGGGATCATTGAACAGTAAGTGTCAGATTGTAAATCACTCAATTCAAGGTGACGTGCGTATGTATCAAGTTTCAGACATAGATCAATTACAGATCGTTCAGTTTTTTTATGATTCCATGAACCTGTTCCGTAATAATGGTTCAAGCTGTCAGATAATCTGCATGCAGCACCGGTGGTAAGATAGAAGCGGCTGTTTTTTTGGCGCTGTAGAACTGTTGCGGGGTATTGCACATCAGGTTTGTTTTGTAGTGATGCTTTTATGATATCGGCTTTGGCCTCACCAGCAGCAAAAATTATGGAAACAGCATCCGGATTGTAGGTGATGGTATCAAGCCCGATGGTAATGACAGGATGATTACGTGAAACTTCAATGCCTCCTAAATCGCCGGCAGCAACAGCCTGAGTCTCAAAATTGGTGGGAGTTAATCGGGTTGTTGAATAATGATCTGACCCACGGGTATTGAAAGCAATATGCCCGTCAGGGCCAATCCCTCCAAGAAAAAATCCAATACCTCCTTTGTCCCGGATTTGTTGCTCATAATAACTACACCAGTTATCAATTAAAATAATTGATTTTTGCTGAATTTCCTCAGCATAAGAACTTGCTTCTCTGTATCTTAGTGATAAATCAATGCCTGAATCGGGAAATACTTCTGAATAATGTTTGTTCTCGAATAACTTGATTTCATCGCAATTAATCAACAGGCTATTTTCTTTTTTTAAATGAAACCCTTCGATGTAATAGTTCATTACATAATTATAAAAACTATTATGCTGATTAGGATTGATAGGATAAAACTCATCAATTTGCACAAATTGTAAATCACCCAGGTAAGGTTTCTCAAGATTTTCGAGTCCGCATTCCTGCTTGAGTTCGTGGCCTTTTGAAGTGTTCCAGTTTTCGAGCAGGAACTGTGTGTATTTGATAAAGTATTCCGGCGTTTTACCGGTAGGTAAACTAATCACGCCATTGGGGTTTTCCGAAACCCATTCCAGAAAGCGAAATGCTGTTAACAAGCCAAGCTTAGGAAAGTTATCAACCGTGATATAAGGAACTTGTGTTGTGATTTCAGGCCACTTGGCTCGATTGTGATATTCCTGCTCTACTTTTGATGAAAAGGTTACACTCATTTATTTTAATGATTTTATGGCTGTTAGAACACAAAAGCTAATGTTACTAAATAGTTTTACGATAACTATTTATTTTACTCAATAATAACTTCATCCGTAAATAACCACGCATTTTCACCGGCTCCTGAATGCCAGGCCGGTAATTGCCCATAATTTCCGATCTGGATTTTTATATATTCGGTTTGAATTGGGTCCAATTCAATCTGTAATTCTTTAATCTCAATATTATCATGATCAACTTCAAACATATTTTCATCTGATGAAATTTCCGTGAACTTTCTTCCATTATCGGAGGTAAATATGCTTATAGATTTTGGTAGAAAAATCCACGATTTTACATTTTCCAGGAACCGGAATTTGATTGAATTAATGTTTTGTTTCTCATCGAACTTAATCAAACAATCCAGGTCATCTCCCTGGAAACCGAGCCATTCGTTATTATTAAAAGCTTCGTCAACAGAAATTAATCCATCAGTTAAACTTTGTGCCCCCTTGGCCGGATATTTTGAATTTGCAGGAATTATTAGCTCGACACTTGATTTATTACCAGCATGTTTGATGAAAGGTTTTATATAATGCGAAACCCTTGTGGGTTTATTATTTATAAAAACACTTGTATAAATACTATCGCCAAAAGCCAGTTTTATTTGCTTATTATAGTCTTGCCATTGATCAGATCGCCCGGGTATTTTGTATTTTATTCTTTGATTGCTATTGTAAACCTTACATTTTATAAATGAAAATCCATCATTTACCGAATCGACAGATATGACTGCTTGCGGAATGAAATCACTTAATAAATCTTCCCGTTGGCCAAATGCTGAAGTAATATTTGTTCCAATCCAATAATCCGGAGTTTTACAATCTAAAATATTAGCAATAATGGCAGCAACATCAAAGGTGTAAACAATTTCCGAAGTTAATTTCCCTTTCTTTATTTCAGGGCCACTAATAATAAATGGAATGGTGTATTCTTCAATGGATTTATTGCCATGCCCAAAACCAATACCTCCATGATCAGAAAGTGTGATGATGTAAGTGTTTTCGTATAAACCGTTTTCTTTAAGCGAATTTATTAACCTTCCTATTTCCTTATCAAGACTTTCCATTTCATGATAATAATGCTCGCTTTCATATCCTGCAGAGTGCCCTGCATGATCCATATGGTCAATCTGACTGAAAACAAACATGGAATTATAGTCAACAATTTCAAGAATAATGTTGTCTATGGCCTCCTTTGTTGAGCCAACATCAATCAAAGTATCCGGAACAGATGCATCGAAATAATTGGTAATTGTGTACCAATCAAATACGGCAGAAGTTCTCCTGTTGGGATAATTGTCATCTATGACATCGAAAACGGATGGTGAATATCCATTGCTTTTTTCAACTACTGGAGTGACTTTTCTGTTTTCCAGCTTCCATCCATTATTATCAATCCCATGTTGATCGGGTCCACATCCAAGTAACATTGATGACCAGTTTGCTCCACTTGAAGTTGGATAAACTGCCCGGGCGTTCATGGTTGATGTTCCATCCATAATTAACTTGTGCAGGTTTGGAGTTTTGGCCTTTTCGATAGCATCCGGCCTGAGTCCATCCAATCCTAAAACAATTACACGAATATCTTCTTTATTAGATTTGCATGAAATAAGTCCTGCAAAAATTGCAATTATTGATAATTGTAAAATGAAGGTTTTCGGATTTTTCATTTTATATGATTAAGTGTTGTTTGACCCTCTCTATTATTGATTGATATTGATGACCTCAACAGGCCACTTAACCTGTTTGTTAGTAATTTTATTGATGGGCATCTGGGCATCCACTGAAATTAAATAGTCTGTAAGGTTTTGGGCTAATTCAGTTAATTTGTTTTTGTTTGATGATACCAGGTTGGTTTTCTCACCGATGTCGTTTGCCAGGTTATACAATTCAAAACTTTCATCACCGTGATAATAGATCAGTTTCCAGTCGCCCAATCTAATGGTGCTAGTTGCCCCAATACCTGGTCCAGTTGGCCCCCAGTTATTGGGATAGTGCCAGTACAGGGCTCTTTGCTTCGTATCTGTTTTTTCCTGATTTAGCAAGTGGACAAAACTAACGCCATCAATATGCTGAACAGTTTCGTAGTTTGTGATGCCTGCCATTTCGAGGATGCTTGGAAAAAAATCTTCCACAATCAGGTAGTCGTCACATTGGGTATTTGGATTGACTTTGCCTGGCCATTTAACAATCATAGGTTCACGGATGCCTCCTTCATGGGCTGAACCTTTTCCACTGCTCAAAGGCAAATTGTGCGTATGCGGAGTACCACCACGAGCCACGGCACTCAAGCCACCATTGTCCGACATAAACATTACAATGGTATTTTCAGCAATTCTTCTTTCATTAAGATAATCCAAGATATCACCTAAACTTTTATCCACTGATTCCACCATAGATGCATACCGGGCTTCAGGCTCTTTATATCCCAGATCTTTATATTTTTGATAGAATCGATTATCAGGTTCCAGTGGAGTATGAACACCATAATGGGCCATGTATAAATAAAATGGTTGATCAAGAGTAGAGGCACTGTCCATCGCTAAAATTGCTTCCCGGGTAAGTGCTTCTGTAAGGTTTATATCCTGATTATGATATTTCTTCAATCCCGGGACATCCCAAATGTGGCCACCTCCACGCCAGGCCGCGCTAAAATCATTTTCTCCCTGGTAACTTCCCGGACCTCCTGCGGCATGCCCGGCGATGTTTATATCAAAACCTAAATTTTGAGGGTTTGCTCCGGGTGTGCTGATGGCACCAAAATGGGCTTTGCCACAATGGATGGTGAAATAGCCGTTGTCTTTTAATATCTCAGGCAAAGGAGTAACATAAACCGATTGTTCGATGGAATCACAAGCCTGAACACCATTTAGATTCCAGTCGGGAATTTTCAGGTTTTCCGGATCACGTACACTGTTTTTGCCTCGCTGTAACGTCCAGTTAGTTACCCGATGACGTGCCGCATTCATTCCTGAAAGTAAACTTACGCGGGTGGGTGAGCACACAGCACAGGCATAGGCCTGAGTGAATTTCATTCCCTGATCGGCCAGTCGTTCCATGTTGGGTGTAAAGTACTTTCGGTTATTATCTGTAGTGTCCGCCCAAAAAGGCTCAGATGTGTCCTGCCAGCCCAGGTCATCCACCAGGAAGAGGATGATGTTGGGCTGACTATCAACCGGATTTTTTTCCCCCGGTTGACATGAAAACACCACTACTAACAGCAGAAAAATTAGGTGAGTCTTTTTCATAATTATTTTTTATTGTTTCTGTTATTTTGGTTCAATTCAAATTTATCCAAATACGGTAATCCAAATGTTGCATTACTGGTACCGGTGATTTGTTCCCCAATTATAAAATCTTATTCTGGTAATCACTCTTCATTAGCTCCCTTCATTGAAATTAGAACGAATGCAAGCTCACTAGTGCAAAAATACAGCACTGACTGGAAAATCGATTAAGTTTTTACTTTTTAGAATTGATTTAACAAAGCACAAATGCATTAGTGATACTGGATCCATGAGGGTCTTACGACCCACTATTGTTTTGTCACTATAATCCCTCCTCAGATACCACTAAGATGGTATCGCGCATCCTGATTGTGAAAGTAGTTTTACGCAATGAATTCGAGAATAATAAGATGCAATACAAAAGCTTTCACTCAACTATCATTTCTTAAAGCTATTATCTTATTTTTTGTGTTGACCATAACCCAAGTGTACGTCTTCAAAAGAAATTGGACACGACAAATCTATGAATTAAGTTGTGATTTTACTAATTTAATAAACGCAAAATCATGAGCAATGAGGGGACTGTTTCGGGGACGGTATTTTCTTGTTTTGGTAGGATTTTGTGTGTTTTGCAACTATATTAACATGCATTGAAATAAGGCTGTGCAGGATTATTGGAAAGGAATAGGGCGTAAATAGATGTAGGTAGTAAGATGCTCTTGTCGGGCAACCAAATACAATAAAAGCCTTGTGAATTAAGTTTCATAAGGCTTTTTTTTGTTGTACACTTGGAGATACCGTTTAGAATGGGAGCATTCTTTGGCATTGAACTTCCGGTATATAGCCCAGATGAATTTGAGGATATGATAGATTAATAAAATAATAAATATCGGTTATTGCGCAGTCTCACTTAAGTCTGTTTCACCATCAATCTGCCCAATTTGCATGATTCAAGCAAATTATGAAAGGTTTTATGCTCGGATTTTCAGCTCAATAGAAACATTGCAAATGGTCTATTTTAAATATTCATCAAAATAATCTGTAATTTTCTCAAACATATGTACCCTGGCTTTTCCCCGCATATTGTGGCCGGCACCGGGATAAACAAAATAGTCGACCTGCTTACCTTTTTTGATGCATTCGTCAAGAAAGGTAAGGCTGTTTTGCCACATAACTACAGGGTCATTGGTTCCGTGTATGATCAGTAGTTTACCATTGAGTTGATCAACATAATTTAACACATTGGCGTTTTCGTATCCCTCAGGATTTTGCATTGGCGTGTCCATGTAGCGCTCACCGTACATTGCTTCATACCATTTCCAGTCAATTACCGGTCCACCTGCGCAGCCAACCTTGAAGGTTTCCGGTTTTCTGAGCAAAAGCATTGTCGTCATAAACCCACCATAGCTCCAGCCATCCACTCCAATGCGATCCGGATCAACATAATCAAGGGTTTTTAAATACTCAACCCCAGCCATTTGATCAGCCATCTCCTTTTCACCACACTGCCTGTGTATAATACTTTCGAATTCAAACCCCCGATTGGCCGATCCACGATTATCAAGTGTAAAAACTACATAACCTTGCTGGGCCATGTAATTGAGCCAGAATCCTGACCCTCCTGTCCACGAATTTCTAACCATTTGGGCATGAGGCCCACCATAAACATAAACCAGGGCAGGATATTTTTTACCAGGATCGAAATCTATTGGTTTTATCAGGCGGCAAAATAAATCCGTTTCTTCATCATCAGCTTTAATTGAGAAGATTTCCAGTTCACCTACTTTATACTCATCATAAGGGTTCTCATCGGTGAGCAAGGTATCAATAATTACCCCATCACCATCCAACAGAAAATAAGCCCTTGCCATTTCTGTACTGCTGAAAACATCGATGAAATAGTTTTTGCTTTTTGAAGCACGGATTCTATGTGTACCGGTTTGTTCGGTAAGTTGTTTGGTCTTTCCTTTTTTAACACTTGTTTTGTAGAGATGTCTTTCGAGTGGACTGACAGCGGTTGAAGTATAGTAAACATTTTTTTCTTCAGTATCCAATCCCAGAAAACCTGTAACTTCCCACTCACCTTCAGTAATTTGTTTCACCAATTCTCCTTCAGTATTGTAAAGATAAAGATGATTCCATCCGTCTCTTCGGCTTTGCCAGATAAATTTCTCCGGATCTGTTTTTAGAAAATGTAATGCATGTGATGGTTCCACATAACGTTCGTCTGTTTCTTCAAACAATGTCTTAATAAACTTTCCTGTAATGGCATTATATTTATTCATTTGCAAATGATTCTGGTCACGGTTGAGCAATCCGATGTAAATATACTTACTGTCGGGCCCCCAACTTACCGAAGTCAGGTATTGATTTTCGGGGCCGTTGGCACGCACCCATGTTATTTCGTTAAAATCAGGATTGAATACACCCAGGTCAACTTTTTGGCTTTTCATGCCTGCCATGGGATATTTTATAGGATCTGCCTTGGCTATCCGATGGAAAATGTCGACCATTGGATAATCTAACACTTCTGTTTGATCAATTTTGTAGAAAGCAAGTAATTTTCCATTTGGCGACCAGAACGAACCATTGTTGATGCCGAATTCATTCCGGGAAGGAACGTGTCCGTAAAGGATGTCCGGATTTTCTTCTTCAGAAACTTTCAACACCTCACCGTCCATTGCCACCATTAAATTATTGTCGATGGTATAGGCTAACGAAAAAGTTTCCTCATTCCGTTCAAGGTTATTTGCATTTTCGGAGTACTCATTTTGTTTGGTCAGACTGGTATCAGCAAAATTGAAGACGAATATCTTCTGATCTCTTGTGAAATAGAACCGTGATTCATCTATCCATTGAATACCAGGAAACCTTCGCATTTCATCCAATCCGGCCTTTTTTGCAGCGATGTTAAAATCGGAAATTCTCAAAATTGTATCAGCACTTTCTGACTTCGCAGCGTCTTTACGGATAATGGCATTGTTTTCAACATAAGTAAAAGCATCCTGATCGGCCAGCCACCTGAGGTTACTGATTGATTCGGGATAAAGGTCCCCGTTCATATAGTCGTTGAGGGTGAAAAGTTTGTCCTGCGATTGAAGAGTTTTTATTCCAGCAAAAACTAAAATTGCAAATAAACAGAGTGATAAATTTTTCATTATTTAGATTTTATTTTATGTCTTTCGAAGAAATCCCATACGATTCGTCTGCTTCATAATTTCCACGGGGTTCAACATGAACCAAAATATCATAAACATTACCAAGGCGATCTTTAAGGCATTTTTCAAGATTCTTTGCAATATCATGAGCTTCGCCAATCTTCAGTTCAGGATCCACTTCAATATCAATCCCAATCACATACATATTGGCCAACTTCCTTACCCTGAGCCGGTGTGGATTGCTGGCACCCTCAACCTGATTTACAGTTTCAAAAATTTTGTTATAAACTGACTGATCATTTACTCCGTCCATCAATTCAACGTTGGTTTCCATAAAAATATCGAAACCACTTTTCATAATCCAGATGCTGATTAGCAGGGCAAAAACGGAGTCGATTATTGGTATTTGAAAGTAAATTGTCGCGATTAATCCAATGAGAACAGACAATGAAATCACAACATCGTTGCGCATATTCTTGCCATTGGCAATCAACATGGGGCTTTCAATTTTCCTGCCGGTTTTAAGCAGGTAATTAGACAAACCCAATTTGGCCAGGACCGAAACAACAATCACATAGATGGCAATTGTATCGGGGATTACCGCACCACCACCTTCGTAAATTTTCTGAATGGTAGAAATGGCGAGTTGGGCACCAGCAAAAAAGATGATGAACGACAAAGCTTTGGCCGCAACGGTATCTGCTTTGCGGTAGCCATATGGAAATTTCAGGTTGGGAGGTTTGGAGATAATCCTGGCTGTAAACAAGGTGATTAATGAAGTTACAATGTCGCCAGCCGAATCGATGCCATCACCAATCACAGCAAGTGATCCGGCAATCAGGCCAACACTTATTTTCAGTACGGCAAGTGCTGCATTGCTTCCGACAGCAATCCATGATGCCCTGATGATCTTATTTGTTCTCTCTTTGTCGTGCATTGCCTGTGATGATGAAATGGCGGCAAAAATAGTAAAAAGACATAAGCTGGAAGTTGGATGTTGGAAGCTTAGAATCGAAACATTTAACTGGCATCCCGCCAATCCCCATTTACTTTTATCAAATCAATCAGTGCTTTTACGGCTTGTGTTTCATCAACTCCTTTTTTCATCATTTCCCTGCCCTTAAACAAGGCCACCTTTCCCTTCCCCATACCTACATATCCATAGTCTGCATCGGCCATTTCGCCGGGGCCATTGACGATGCAGCCCATCACTGCTATTTTTAATCCTTTGAGGTGTGAGGTTTTTGCCCTGATTTCCTTCAAGGATTTTTGGATGTTGTATTGGGTTCTTCCGCATGATGGACAGGCGATAAAATCAGTTTTTGAGATACGAGCTCCCGAAGCTTGCAAAATCTGAAAAGAGAGTTCAGTGTTTTTTTCAGGCGGGATATTATGATTTATTATCCAGATGCCATCTCCCATGCCATCTACAAAAAGTGGTCCCAGGTCGATGGCAGCCTCAATGGCTATATCAGTTTCAATATTATTTGAGTACTCCCTTTTTAAAATGATGGGATTTTTTTCTTT